>Ga0208197_1000009_pt1 | contig 259602 bp, 203 predicted proteins | sample AD_JPNNA4_MetaG_FD_184444 | JGI IMG/M metagenome (GOLD analysis project Ga0208197, IMG submission 184444) | Active sludge microbial communities of municipal wastewater-treating anaerobic digesters from Japan - AD_JPNNA4_MetaG (SPAdes) (version 2) | ecosystem: Engineered > Bioreactor >...
CCCATATCCACTTCTTCCGGACCGCCGGGGCGACCTCCGGGGACAGGTCCTCGGTGACGGTGATCGTCGAGGTCTCGGGGGCTGTCGGACGGGGTGCCGCGGCAGGCTGCGGGGTCGCCGGGAGGCCGAAGTCCTCGGGTTTCGGTTTTGCCGGGGCCGCCGGTTCCTCCCGGGCCCGAGGCTTGAGGCCCAGTCGGGCCTTGAGTTCCTCGGCGGACAACTTCCCGGCCGTTGCCTCGTCCTGGCCTTCCTTCTTGCTGTCGTCGCTCATCTGGCACCTCCCTCCACCGGACCTGTCGCCTGTTATACCACCAACCCCGTGCCTGCTCGACGGGGTCGGCCGTCGATCAGAATCGCAGGTCGGCCATCAGCCGGACCGCGTAGATCCCCGGCAGGGAATTGCCCTGGGCATCGTCGAAGGCGGAACCCGGCCGGCACCAGCCCCCCATCAGCCCCAGGCGCATGAAGAACGGACCGAAGAACTTGGGCGTGTCGTAGGTGATCCCGCCGTCCACCTCCCAGCCGAGGTCCTTCGAGGGGGCCCCATTGCGGAAGGACCGGGGATAGCCCCCGTTCTGGACGTTTGCGCTGTAAGGGTCCACCACGGATGCCGGGGCCCGGGCCCAGAGGAATGCCAGGTGGAGATTCAGGCCCTGCAAGGGGGACCACTTGACCCGAGGATACAGGTAGATGGCGTTGGTGATGCCCCCCTGGGTCGGCACCCGATCCCAGCCTCTCGGGGGCACCGCCACCAGGCCCGGGTCCGAGATGCGGGAGGCCGCCCAGGCGCTGCTGCGCCCCAGGACCTCCTGGAACAGGATCATGCCCGCCTGATAATCGGGGTCCATCGTGAAGGCCCGGGCCCGGTCGTCCCGGGGGTCCCGGTCCCCGGACGCGAAGCCCACCTCCAGCGACCCCGTCAGCCGGGCCTTCGGGACGAGGGTCGAGAGGCGCCCTACCAGGGCGTAGGACCTCACGTCCACGCCGTCGGGGGCCCGTTCCATCACGACGCGGTTCGTGTGGCCCACCAGGGCCGCCCCCTCGGCCTCGGCCACCAGGTGCACCCCGGCGTCCCCCACCTCGACGTCATGCCGCGTGGCGACGTCGACCAGGGTCGCCTCCAGGCGGTCCCCGTTGTCGTAGCGCTGGTTCCGATAGGCGACATAGACGCCCCCGAAGGCGTCCCAGCGGGGCAGGGCCGGTCCCTTCCAGAAGACCGCCCCGATGACCTGCCAGGCCTTGTCCCCGGCCACGAGGTCCGCATTGTCGTCCCGGAAGACCAGGTCCCCGGCCACCGAGACGTGCAGCCCCTGGGCCCAGGCCGCCTGGGTGCCCCAGGTGGCGGGGCGGAAGGTGAACTGGACCCGCTCGACCCGATCGCCGTGGAAGGTGTCCTGGAAGTTGTCCGGTCGGTCCTCGCCGTCATTGGCCACGAGGCCCAGGCCCCAGTTCGAGTGCATCTGGCCCACCCGGAGCACCCCCGCAACGGACCGCCACTCCAGGTAGAGTTCCCGCAGCGCCGAGCGCCCCGAGAAGGCGTTGCGGTCCCGGGGGACCCAGAGGGCCTCGACGGCGGCCTGGGAGGTGTCCCCGTAGACCTGCCCCGCCAGGAGGTCCAGATTCGCCACGATGTCCACCGAACGGGCCAGCATCAGGCGGGGACGGAGCCGCAGCCGGTGATCCAGGGACTGGTTGAGCCCGTCGCGACCCCCGTTGGGGTCCATCGGGAAGGAGGCCACCTTGCGGTAGTGGAGCCACCAGTAGCCGTCCAGTTTCAGTTTGTCGGTCTTGAGCAGCGACCCCATGCTGCCGTCGGCGGTTTCGGGAGCCGCCGGGGCAGGAGCGGGGGCCTCGGGGGCGGCCACGGACGTCTCGGGTGGCGGCGGCGAGGGCTCGGGCGTCCCGGTGGATCCCGGTTCCGCTTCGGGCGTCCCGGGTCCCGGGGGGATCAGGGACTCCTCGGGGCTGGCGGCCCGGTCCGGCAGGCCTCCCTCGGGGACCAGCCGGACGTCCAGACTCTGACCGGGGGTTCCGGGAGAGACCTCTGGGGTCTCCTCGGGAGGCGCCTGACGCGCCGTCGCGGCGCCGGAGGCGCCCAGGACCAGAAGGCCCGCCGCGAACCAATGGCCCCGAATCCAGTGACTGGTGGGTCTGCCGGCCATGATGTCTTCCCCCCGGTCCCGCCCCCTTCTACTGGCAACGCGTCCTTTCCGTCAAGGCGAAAACTCCCTCATCCAGGTCCGCCACCCTGGTCGGGATCCGCCTTCGGGAACCCGGGACCGGGTCAGGTGGGGGAAGGGGATCGGCGCCTCGGGGCGGGCGTCGGCGGAATGGCCTCCAGGGCCTCCTCGACCAGGCGCCGCAGATGGGCGGCGTTCGCAGACAGGTCCGGGGAGTGGCGGTAGAGGGAGGACCCTACCAGGAAGGCCACGTCCCGGCCGAAGATCTCCAGCAGGGACCCGAGTCCCTCCAGGGGCAGTCCCCCGGCGGGGACCGGCATCGTGGGCGCCACGCCCGGGAGGTCCTCCTTGAGGGCCCGGTCCCAGGCTGCCACCTCCTGCGGGGCCGGGGCGAACCGTCCCCCGGGCCCCGGGAAGATCGCGAGGTCGGCCCCGGCCAGGCGTACGAGCGTTCCCATCGCCACGGGCATTGCGATGCCGTGATCCCGGTGGGAGAAGAAGGCCCCGGCCAGGGCTGGATGGGCCATCACCGGCAGGCCCGTCTGTCGGGCCAGGGCCCGGACCCAGTCCAACCCCGCGACCCACGGGGAGACCAGCAGGCCGCCGGCCCCATGGTCCAGCGCCCACTGGGCCCGGGCCGCCATCTCGTCGGCGGGGCCGGTGACGGTCGGGAAGTAGAGGCAGCGATGGCCCGTCCGGTCCGAAGCCCGGCGCACCGCCTCGGCACAGGCCGCGACCCGCTCCCGGAAGGGGGCGAAGTCCTGGTCCGTGATGCCGTGGTCGTCCTTGAGGATGTCGATGCCTCCCAGGGCCAGTTCCTCGGCCATCCGGGCCAGTTCGGCCACGGTGCGCCCCAGGGGCTTCACCGCCGACAGGACCAGGGGGCGATCAGGGACTCCCAGCAGTCGCCGGAGGCCCGGGATGCCGAAGGCCGGTCCCGGGAAGGACCGCAGCAGGGCGGGGGAGGGCCGTACCGCCTCGACCCGCACCCCGGGCCAGAGGCTCACGTTTCCGAACAGCACGCTGACCCACTGGGGGATCTCCCGGCCTCCCACGGCTCCGGGATAGGAGATGGAGACCCTGCAGGCCCGCCGGCCCGGCAGCGGCGAGACCTGGCCGACCCGACCCACCACCCGATCCCGGAAGAAGGGGGTGTCGCAGAGGTCCGGGCTGACCTCGGCGGTCTCCTCGATGGCCAGCAGTCGCGCCCGGTCCCGGCACTCCTCCTGGCTGCCCTCCAGTCGGTAGAGGACCTCCAGCAGGGGTTCCTCCTGGCCGGTCGAGGACGGGTCGTCTTCATGGACGGGAGGGATCCGCTCCTCGTCGCACGCCGCGTCGAGGTCGCGGCGCGCCCCCTTCCCGGTGCCTCGCTCGCGGCCCCTGGGTCGCTCCGCTCCAGCGGCTCGTCCATCCGGGCGGCCGACGGCTCGGCCATGGCGGCGTCGCCGTTCATTCTCCCCGGTGGCGTCATCCACCCTGGAGGAATCGTCGGGGAGGGTCATCGGGGGCTCTTCCGGGTCACGGCACGCCGGGCCGCCGACACCGCCGCCTCGGGGGTGATCCCGTACCGGCGGAACAGGAACTCCGGGGTTCCGGGCACCGCGAAGGTGTCCCGCAACCCCACGCGCTCCAGCGGAAGCGGCAGCGCCTCCCCCAGGACCTCGGCCACGGCGCTTCCGAGGCCCCCGGTCACCAGGTGGTTTTCGATGGTCACGACGGCCCCGGCGTCCCGGGCCAGATCCAGCAGGCACTCCCGGTCCAGGGGTTTCAGCGTCGGCATGTGGAGGACCGCCGCCGAGACCCCCTCGGAGCGGAGCATCGCGGCGGCCTGCAATGCCGTTTCCAGGACCAGGCCCGTCGAGACCAGCAGCACGTCCCGGCCCGCGGCCAGGGGCACGGCCTTGCCAATCTGGAAGCGGTGGCGTTCCGGGTCCAGCACCCGTCGGACCTCCCGGCGCATCATGCGGGCATAGACCGGTCCCCGGTGGTCCGCCATCGCCCAGACGGCCTGTTCGATCTCCGTGGCGTCGGCGGGGTCCAGCACGGTCATGCCCGGCAGCGTGCGCATCAATGAGAGATCCTCGATGGCCTGGTGGGTGGGGCCCAGCCGGGAGGTGAGGCCCGGGATCATCCCGACCAGTTTCACGTTGGCCCCGTGCATCGCCACCTGGACGCAGACCTGCTCGTAGGCCCGCCGGGTCAGGAAGACCCCGAAGGAGTGGACGAAGGGGACCTGGCCCTCGAAGGCCATTCCCACCGCGATGTCCACCTCGTTCTGCTCCGCCGATCCCACGTTGAAGAAACGGTCCGGGAAGCGCTGCTGGAAGGCGTCGATCTCCGTTGAATTCCCCAGGTCGGCCCCCAGGACGACGACCTCGGGCCGGGCCTCGCCCACCGCCACCAGCGTCCGCCGGTAGGGTCCCGTCTCCTCCTGGGGCTGCGCCAGCAGCAGGTCTTCCATCAAGTCCTCCCTGGTCCCGGATGCCTCAGACCGCGTCGGTATCCGCCTGGAGTTCCCTCCGGGCCTGGTCGGCCATCGAGGCGTCGAGGCGCGCGTAGTGGAAGCCCGGGTGGCCCTCCATGAACGAGACCCCCTTGCCACGAATGGTGCGTCCCAGCACCAGTCCCGGCCGGTCCCGTTCCGGCATCGTCAGGCGATCGAGGGCGGCGCAGACCGCCGGCAGGTCGTTCCCGTCCACCTCCTCGACATCCCAGCCGAAGGCCCGGTACTTGTCCCCCAGGGGCTCCATGTTCATCACCTCGGCCGTGGGTCCGTCGACCTGGAACCCGTTGGCGTCGATCAGGGCCACCAGGGAGCCCAGGCGGAAGTGGGCCGCACTGGCCGCCGCCTCCCAGACCTGCCCTTCGTCCTGTTCCCCGTCGCTCATCAGCACGAAGACCCGGTGGGTCCGCCCGGAACGGCGGGCCGCCAGGGCCATGCCGACGCCCAACGAGAGGACCTGCCCGAGGGAGCCGCCGCTGACCTCGACCCCCGGGACCGTGCCCCGATGGGTCGCCAGTTCGAGAGGGGAGCCGTCGTCCTTGAAGGTCCAGAGCCAGTCCTTCGGGAAGTAGCCCCGGTCGGCCAGGATGGCGTAGAGGGCCAGGGCATAGTGCCCCGGAGACAGCAGCACCCGGTCCCGATCCGCGGCCTCGGGGGCTGCGGCATCACCGGCGGCATAGCGGTAATGGACCGCAGCCAGCAGGTCGATGCCCGAGAGGGCCTGGGCGAGATAGGCTCCCCCGGTCCGCCAGGCGACCTCGATCATGAGGTCACGGAGGGCCTGGGTCTTCTGGTGCAGTTCCGGGAGGTCCAGAGGACGAAACAGGGATCGGTTCCACGTCACGGGCAGACCTCCTTCCCGGGAGCCGACCCGGTCCTGGTCCGGGCTCCTCCCGCTACTTCGCGCCTCGGGGGAAGGCCTGGTCCACGAGTGACGGGATCTCCTTCCAGACGGCCGTGGGGACCTTGCTCATCTCGAAGTCCCAGCGAACCCGGTCCTGGAGCCGCTTGAGGGCGGCGTCCCGGGACCAGCCGAGGCGGGCCAGAAGGGAGGCCCGCTCCAGGATCTCCCGCCGGATGGCCTCCTCGAAGCGCCCCGACAGTCTTCGTTCCCAGGACTCGTTTCGTTTCGGGGACCACCAGTCGAACCCCATCGGGACCTCCCATGCCGTTCGGGCGACGGAATGATCATGCCTCCGGTCGCCCCTTGTCAACTTGTCGGGGGGCGGGGGGCGGAGTAGGCTTCCCGGCCTCGGAACGGAGGTCCGGGTGGGCAGCGGCGGGGACCTGGCGCGGCGACGAGGCATCGGGGGACTGCCTCGGAGCGTCGAGGAGATGCTGGAGGGACCGGGGCACCGGGACGTCCCGGTGGCGGGCCTGGAGCAGGCGGCCCTGGTGGCGGCCACCCTGGCTGGCATCCACGGGCGGTCCCTGGTGCTGGTGGCCCCGCGACCGGACCTGGCGGAACGGGCCGCCCAGGTGGCCCGCTGGATTCTCCAGGGAGGGCCGACTCCCCATGCCTTCCCCCGGTGGGTCCGGAGCGCCGAGTCCCCCTACGAGGAGGTGGTGGAAGGCCCCTTTCTGGCGGCGGCTCGCCTGGGGACCCTGGGCTTCCTGGCCTTTTCCGACCAGCCCTTCTTCTGGGCCGTGGACGGGGCCCTTGCCGCCCGGGGGGTGCTGCCCTTCCGGGTCTTTTGCGAAGGGGTCTTCCGGCTGGAGGTGGACCAGGATGCGGACCTGACCGCGCTGGTGGAAACCCTCGCCCAGGCCGGGTATCGCCGGGTACAGACCGTTTCGGAAATCGGGGAGTTCGCGGTCCGGGGCGGGGTGGTGGACCTCTACACGCCGCTCCAGGAGGACCCGGTCCGGGCCGAGTGGGACGGGGACCGCATCGCCCGGATGCGGCTCTTCGATCCGGCGACCCAGCGGGCCGAGCGGCCCCTGCACCGCACCTGGGTGGTGCCGGTCTGGGAGGTCCCGGGAGATCCGGGGGCGCAACGGGAGGCCCTCATTCGACTGCGGGACTTCGCCGCGGCCCGCGGGGTTTCCGGGACCCGGGTGGCGGAGGTCGAGGAGGCCATCGCCGCCGGGCGGACCGCCCCGGGCTTTCCGGCGATGCTGCCGCTGCTTCACGGTCCCCTGGATCTTCCCCTGGACTACCTGCGGGAGGAGGCCCTGGTCGTCGTGCTGGACCCCGAGGCCTGTCGGGACGGCGCCGACGGGGCCCTGGAGGACCTGCGACAACAGGTGCGGGCCTACGGTGGTCCTCCGCGGCTGGCAGCGGACCCCGAGGACCTGGCGGTGCCGGGGCAGCGGATGATCGAGGCGCTGCGAGCTCGTCCGGGCACCTGGACGCTCCGGATCGGGACCGATGGCATCCTGGGCCCGAGTCCCGGGGAACTGGCGTCTCCGACCTGGACCCGGGCCTCGGCGGCGGACCTCCCGGTAGCCGACCGGGTCCGGGGGATGCGGGACCTCCTGGCCGGGGCCCTGGAGGCCGGAAAGCGGGTGTTGTTGCTGGCCCCCTCGGAGAACGAGGCGGACCGCGTTCGGACGATCCTGGCCTCCGAGGACGTTCCCTCCACCCGGGCCCTCCGGGACGGACTGCTGGAGGTCTGGAGGGCTCCGGGGCCCCGGGGAGAGGTCCGCATCGGAGTCGGCAGGACCCGTCGGCCCTTCGGCATCGAGGCCACGGGACTGCTGGTGATCCCCACGGAGGCCGTCTTCGGCGTCAAGGACGTCCTCTCGGTCCGCAAGGGGGAGCGAAGGGGTGCCCGGGCCCTGACCGAGTGGCGGGACCTGCGTCCTGGGGACCTGGTGGTGCATCGGGAACACGGGATCGGGCGCTTCGAGGGCCTCGTCCCGATGGACCTCCAGGGGCGCACCGTGGACTGCCTGGTGCTGTGCTACGCCGCGGGGGATCGCCTCTACGTCCCGGTGGACCGATCGGACCAGTTGGAGAAGTACATCGGGGCCGGGGAGGGGACTCCGGGGACGCTGGACCGTCTGGGGAGCCCCGTCTTCGCCCGTCGCAAGGCCAGGGCCCGCAAGGCGGCCCGGGACATCGCCGGTCGCCTGAAGGCCCTCTATGCCCGGCGCATGGCGGCCTCGGCCCGGGCGCTGGATCCGCCCGACAATGACTACCGGGAGTTCGAGGCCACCTTCCCCTACGAGACCACGCCGGACCAGGAGCGCGCCATCGAGGAGGTGATCGAGGACCTCCTCCGGGATCGTCCGATGGACCGGCTGGTCTGTGGCGACGTGGGGTTCGGCAAGACCGAGGTGGCCATCCGGGCGGCCTGGCTCACGGTGCAGCAGGGCCTCCAGGTGGCGGTGCTGGTCCCGACGACCCTGCTGGCCGAGCAGCATCGCCTGAACTTCCTGGCCCGGTTTCGCCAGACTCCGGTGGTGATCGAGTCCCTGTCCCGGTTCAAGGGGCCTCGGGAGGCCCGACGGGTACTGGACGGACTCGCGGACGGGTCCGTGGACATCGTGATCGGGACCCACCGGATCCTCTCCGAGGACGTCCGGTTCCGGCGCCTGGGCCTCCTGGTGGTGGACGAGGAGCACCGCTTCGGCGTGGTCCACAAGGAGCGCCTGCGGGAGATCTCCACGGCGGTGCACACCCTCACGCTCACGGCGACTCCCATCCCCCGGACCCTTCACATGGCCCTGGCGGGCATCCGGGACCTGTCGGTGATCGCCACCCCGCCCCAGGATCGCCTGGCGGTCCGGACCTTCGTGGCGCGGCCTGCCCCGGACCTGATCCGGTCGGCCATCCTCCGGGAGATCGGGCGCCAGGGGCAGACCTTCTTCGTGCACAACCGGATCGAGGACATCTACGACTTCGCCGACCGGGTGCAGCGCCTGGTCCCGGAGGCCCGGGTCACGGTGGCCCACGGGGCGATGTCCGCCGACGACCTGGAGTCGGTGATGGGGGCCTTCGTCCGGGGAGAGAAGGATACCCTGGTCTGCACGACCCTGATCGAGTCGGGGATCGACATCGCCACCGCGAACACCCTTCTGGTCGACCGGGCGGACACCCTGGGCCTGGCCCAGTTGTACCAGTTGCGGGGACGGGTCGGCCGGAGTTCCGAGCAGGCATGGTGCTACCTGCTGGTGCCCGACCCCTCCCGGATGACCGAGGAGGCCCGGCGACGCATCGAGGCCATCGAGCGCTTCTCGGACCTGGCCTCGGGCTTCCATCTGGCGTCGATGGACCTGGAGATCCGGGGCGCCGGGGATCTGCTGGGGGCGGACCAGTCGGGGCATCTGGCGGCGGTGGGGCTCGACCTCTTCCTGGAGATGCTCCAGGACGCCCTGCGGGAGGCCTCCGGGGAGGAGCCCCCCGAGCGGCTGGACACGGAGGTGCGGCTGCGGGTCGATGCCCGGATTCCGCCCGAGTATCTCCCGGACGAGACGCTGCGCCTGCGGGCCTACCGGCGCCTGGCCCGGGCCGAAGACCTCCGGGAGGTGACTCGGGCGGCCGGGGAACTGGCGGACCGGTACGGGCGCCCGCCGCCTCCCGTGGAGCGGCTCCTGGGGCTGATCCGGGTCAAGGTGCTGGCCAGGGCCCTGGGGATCCAGCAGGTGATCGAGAAGGGGACGTCCGTGCGACTCGTCGCGGCGCCAGGCCGGGAGGCAGGGCTTGATCAGGTCGCCGCGGCCGGGGTCTCCCGGGGCCTGAGGGGCCTGTCGCGGCCGGGACCCGGCATCCTGGAGGTGCCCATCCCCAGGACCGTGGGGGTGGTGGCGATGCTGGAATCGCTGCTGGGGAGCGGCGACGGTTCCAACATCTCCAGGGTTCCCGGATGACCCCCTGACCTCGAAGGCGTGTTTCCCCAGGGAAGGACAGGCGGTCGGGGGAGTTTTCCCGACGGCGGGAATGGGGTAGAAAGGGGCCGAACAGGCTGGGCGGAGACGATGGCCGAGGGACGCGGAAGGAACCGGGGGTGGTGGGCGCTGCCGGTGCTGCTGGCCGGCCTGGCGATTTCCTGGGGCATCCGGCCCCAGAAGCCCCGGCAGGAGGACGCGGCGGTGCCGGCACCGGCTCCCGGGGAGACGGCCCATGCGGCCGATGACTGGGTGGTCGGGAGCATCGGGGACCGGCAGGTGACCTTCGGGGAACTGGAGCGGGTGATCCAGTCCCTGCCGGTGCATGCCCGGGTCCGCTACCAGTCCTACGACCGACGCCGGGACTTCCTGGAGGCCTACCTCCAGGTGCTGGCCCTGGCGGCCCACGCCGCCGAGGAGGGCTACGGCCGGGATCCGGTCGTCGTGGAGCGCCTGAAGGCCGAGGCGGTGGAGCGGTTCCTCCGGGAACGGGAGGACCTCTGGGTCCGGTCTTCCGACATTCCCGATGAGGAGGTCCGTCGGTACTACGAGGCCCATCCCGGGGAGTTCCATCGCCCTGCCCAGGGGCGCTTCCTGCAGGTCGTCGTGAAGGACCGGCAGTTCGGGGAGCGGGTGCTGCTGCGGCTCCGGGCGGCACTGGAGTCCTCGGCGGTGGACCCGGTGCGGACCTTCCGCCAGCAGGCGGAGCGGTATCGATCGGGACCCGACGCCTCCGGATGGGACTGGGACCTGGGATGGCGCCCCACGCCGGAGGATGCCGCCCTTCCGCCCTCGGTGCGGGAGGCCCTGGGCCGGATGCGCGAGGACTGGACCTGGGAGGGGCCCGTGGAGTCCCCCCTGGGCTTCCACGTTCTCTTCCGGGCAGAGTCCCGGGAGGCCGTGGACCTGACGTTGGCCCAGGCCCGGCCCGCCGTGCTGGAACGGCTGGTGGCGGCCCGCCAGGAGGCGCTGCGCCGGGCCTTCCTGGAGGAGGTTCGCCGGGAGTCCGGGGTGACGGTGCACCAGGAGGTGGCCGACCGGGTGGCGGAAGAGGCGCGCCGGGAATGGGCGGAGCGGCCACGCCCGGAGGGAGAATCGCCATGAGGAACGGACGGTCCGTGGTGCTGGCGGGTGGTCTGGTCCTGGCCCTGGGGATTCCGGCGAGGGGGCAGGAGTCTCCTCCGGAGCCCCCGGCGGGGAAGGCCGTCGCCTCCCCTCTCGGGCAGGGCAGTTCCGCCGCCGCGGCGATTCCCGCGGGGGAGATTGATCGGGTGGTGGCCTCCGTGGGGGCCGAGGCCATCACGTTCCGGGAGGTGCTGGACCGTGTCCGGATGTCCGGGGGTCCCCGACCGACGGGGAGCGAGGCCGCAGTGCCGACGCCCGCGGAGTTGCGGGCTGCCCTGGACGACCTCGTGGCCGAGCGGCTGCTGCTGGCCGAGGCCCGCCGCCTCTCCCTGACGGTCTCCGACGCCGACGTGGACCGCCAGATCGAACAGATCCGCAGCCAGAACCAGTGGAGCGAGAGCGACTTCGCCCAGGCCATCCGGATGCTGGGATTCCCGACGATGGAGGCCTACCGGGCCCATGCCCGGATGGAGCTGCTCAAGACGCAGGTCCTCCGGGTGAAGGTGGGGTCCAAGGTCCACATCACGGACCGGGAGGTGGACGAGGAGTTCCAGCGCCGGCACCCGGACAACGCCGAGGACGAGGTGCACCTGGCCCACATCGTGTTCCTGGTGCCGGAGGACGCGGACCTGCCGGCCCTGGAGGCCCTGGCCAGGAAGGCCGACGAGGTCCAGAAGGAGGTCGCGACCGGGTCGGCTCCCTTCGAGGAGTACGCTCGTCGTTACAGCCAGGACGGCAGCGCTCCCCGGGGGGGCGATGTTGGCTGGTTCACCCGGGGGAAGCTGCAACTGGCGCTGGAGAACGTCGCCTTCGCACTGGAGGTGGGAGAGGTCTCGCCGGTGGTCCAGTCAGCGTTGGGGTTCCACATCCTGAAGGTGCTGGAGCGCCGCCGGGCGCCCCTGGCGGACCCCGAGGAGGCCCGGCGCCGGATCCGGTTCGACCTCTCGGAGGCCGCCTTCTCGCGCCTCTACCGGGAGTACCTGGAAGGCCTCAAGACCACCGGACGGGTGATCCTCCGGGGCCTTCCGGGAGTCCCGGAGTCCTGACCGACCCCGGGGACCCTCGAGGTCCCGGGGGTTGCACGGCATCCCGTCCCTCCCAAGCGCCGCACTCCTGGGCCGCAACGTCCTTCCGGGATAAACTTGACAACTAAGTCATATTTCCCCATCGTATCGGGTGGACGGCGGCAGGAGCCACCGATGCGAGTGAGCGCCACCGAGGAACACGGCCTGAGGTGCCTGATGCGACTGGCCGTCTGCTGGCAGGCTGGCCGGGACACCACCCTCGGGGAGGTGGCCCGGGACGAGGGGCTGACCCAGGCCTACGTGGCGAAGTTGATGTCGATCCTCCGGAATGCAGGGCTCGTTCGAAGCATTCGGGGTTCCCGGGGAGGCGTCGCCCTGGCCCGGGACCCCGGGCAGATTTCGGTGGCGGAGGCCCTGGCGGCCCTGGCAGGGCGGGCCGTCCGTACCGGCCCGTGCCTCGACGACCGGGAGCAGCCCTGCGGCCAGGCCGCCTCGTGCGGCCTGCGCCCGGTCTGGATGCGGGTCGAGGAGGCCCTGGACGGAATCCTGGGTGGCATCTCCCTGGCGGACCTGGTCCGGAACGGACGCCTGGAGGCCACCCGGCGCTTTGGGCGGCCCAGGGACGATGTTGCCGACGAGGGTTCCGCCACCCGGTCGGAGGAAGGGCGTTGCGGTCACGGTGGAATCGTCGCCCACCCGGAAGGGCGGGCCGCGGGAGCGTAGCGGCCGGAGGCCCGCGCGTGAAGCCCGGGGAAAGGACGCGCCGCGACCCGTGAGGCGGCGAGGGGGAGGGGGCGGATCCCTTCCTTTCTTGCGGGGAACATCGGCGGGACAGGCGCCTCGGTCGAGGCCGAGGCTCGAGGGAGGCAAGATGGAGGCGGACCGGAACCAGCAGGTGCAGGGGGACCCCATCCTGGAGGTCCGGGACCTCCGGGCGTCGGTGGGGGATCGTGCCATCCTTCGGGGCGTGGACCTCATCGTGCGCCGGGGGGAGGTCCATGCCGTGATGGGACGCAACGGCAGCGGCAAGAGCACCCTCTCCCACGTGCTGATGGGCCACCCGGCCTACCGGGTGGACGGCGGTGAGGTGCGCTTCCTGGGTCGGGACCTGCTCCAGATGGACGTCACCGAGAGGGCCCGGGCGGGCCTCTTCCTGGGCTTCCAGCAACCGGTTGCGGTGCCGGGCGTGACGGTGACCCACTTCCTGCGAAGCGTGCTCCGAAGTCGGGGACGGGACCTGCCGGCCCGGGAGTTCCGGGGGATCCTCCGGAAGGCCTTCGACGAACTGGGCATTGCCGACGAGTTCGCAGGCCGCTCCCTCAACGACGGCTTCTCCGGCGGCGAGCGGAAGCGCCTGGAGGTGCTCCAGTTGCGCCTGCTGCGGCCGGTCCTGGCCCTCATGGACGAGACGGACAGCGGGCTGGACATCGACGCCCTGAAGGTCGTCTCGGAGGGCATCAACGCATCGATCCGGGACGGGGTGTCGGTGGTCCTGGTGACCCACTACCAGCGGATCCTCCAGTACGTGCATCCCCACCTGGTGCACGTCTTCCTCGACGGGCGGGTGGCCCGGAGCGGGGGCCCGGAACTGGCCCGGGTGCTGGAGGAACGGGGATACGACTGGATCGATGCGCCCCAGGCCTGAGGGCATCGGGCCGGAAAGGAGGCGGGACATGGAATCGAGCGGCGCCGGATCCCTGGTCGGCGACTACCAGTACGGGTTCCATGACGAGGAGCGCAGCGTGTTCCAGACCCGACGGGGACTGGACGCCGACGTCGTGCGGCAGATCAGCGCCCTCAAGAACGAGCCCGCCTGGATGCTGGAGTTTCGGCTCAAGGCCCTCGGGCTCTTCCAGGGCCGCCCGATGCCCCGGTGGGGCAACACGGAGGTCCTGGACGCCATCGACTTCGACCGGATCATCTACTACGTGCGGGCGATGGAGGGCCAGGGGCGGACCTGGGAGGAGGTTCCCGAGGGGATCAAGCGGACCTTTGACCGCCTGGGGATCCCGGAGGCCGAGCGGAAGTTCCTCGCGGGAGTCACCGCCCAGTACGACTCCGAGGCGGTCTATCACTCGATCCAGGCCGAGTTGGAGCAGCAGGGGGTCATCTTCCTGGACATGGACTCGGGTCTGCGCCTCCACGGGGATCTGGTGCGCCAGTACTTCGGGACCGTGATTCCCCCGAACGACAACAAGTTTGCGGCCCTGAACTCGGCGGTGTGGTCCGGCGGGTCCTTCGTCTACGTGCCGCCGGGGGTCCAGGTCCGGGTACCGCTCCAGGCCTACTTCCGCATCAACACCCGGGACATGGGCCAGTTCGAGCGGACCCTGATCATCGCCGACGAGGGGTCCAGCGTGCACTACATCGAGGGATGCACGGCCCCCATCTGGTCGTCGGACAGCCTTCACTCGGCGGTGGTGGAACTGGTCGCCCGGAAAGGCGCCCGGATCCGCTACACCACCATCCAGAACTGGTCCAAGAACGTGCTGAACCTCGTGACGAAACGGGCGGTGGCCCACGAGGACGCCACGGTGGAGTGGGTGGACGGCAACCTGGGCAGCCGCCTCACGATGAAGTATCCCGCCATTCACCTGGTGGGGCCCCGGGCCCACGGGGAGGTCCTCTCGATCGCCTTCGCCGGGGCCGGACAGCACCAGGACGCCGGGGCGAAGGTGATCCATGCGGCGCCGGACACGACGTCGTCGATCACCTCGAAGTCCATCAGCAAGGACGGCGGTCGGGCCTCCTACCGGGGCCTCGTGAAGGTGTACCCGGGCGCCCGGGGGGCCCGGGTGAACGTTCGCTGCGATGCCCTGCTCCTCGATGAAGACTCCCGGTCGGACACCTGGCCCACGATGGAGATCGGGGAGGCGCGGGCTGCCGTGGGCCACGAGGCGACGGTCTCGAAGGTCAGCGAGGAGCAGTTGTATTACCTCCGGAGCCGCGGCCTCACGGAGGCCGAGGCGACGCTCATGATCGTGAACGGGTTCATCGAGCCCTTCGTGAAGGAACTGCCCATGGAGTACGCGGTGGAACTGAACCGCCTCATCGCGCTGGAGATGGAGGGGGCCGTCGGATGAACGGGATGCTTCTGGAGCAGCAGTGGCGGGACTCTCGTCGCCGGGAGGCCCTGGAGGCCCTGGGCCGCCTGGAGATGCCGACCCGGGCGACCCATCGGTGGCGGTTCACGGACCCGGCGACCCTGCTGCCGGAAGGCAGCCTCGCGGCGGCGGCCGGAGTCGCCGGGACGGCCCCCCTGGTGGAGGTCGTCCTGCCGCCCGGGGCCCGGGAGCAGGGGGTCGAGGTGGGGGACCTGGCGCTGGACCACCAGCCGTCCTTCGTGGGGGAGTTCCTGGGTCGCCTGTCGCCGGTCCGGGAGGACCCGTGGCTCGCCCTGATCCTGGGGACCTTCCGGGGGGGCGTTGCGATTCGGGTCCCGGCCGGCCTCCGGCTGGAGGACCCGATTCGGGTCCAGGTCCAGGCGACGGCGCCCGACGGAGGGGCCGTGATGGGCCGGACCCTGCTCGTGCTGGGCGAGGGGGCCCAGGCCCAGGTGGACGAGGATTTGCAGGTGCTGTCCGGTCATGCCGGGTGGGCCTCCGAGGCGGTCCTGGCCAGGGGGGCCCGGCTGGTCCATCGACGGGTCGAGGAGGTGGCGATGGGGGCCTCGGCCTTCGCCCGGGCGGACTGGGTCCTGGAGGGTCAGGCCTTCCTCGATCACGGCCACGGAGTCCTGTCCCGAGGCGTGCTGAAATCGGAAGCGGCCGCGGTCCTGGGGGCGGCCGGGGCCGAGGTCCGGGGCAACGCCCTGATTGTCGCGGGGGAGCGGGCCCGGGCGGACTGGCGGGTCACGGTGGAACACCGGGAGGGGAACACCCGGAGTCGGCAGGCGGTTCGGGCGGCGGCGGCCCGGAAGGCCCGAGCGGCCTTCACGGGACTGCTGGAGATTGCCCCGGGGGCCCGGAACAGCGAGGCCTACGAGGAGGCTCGTGGCCTGCTCTGGGACCCGACGGCCGCAGTGGACCTCCTGCCGGAACTGGAGATCCGGAACCACGACGTCCAGTGCTCCCACGGGGCTGCGGTGGCCCCCCTGGACGAGGAGGCCCGGTACTATCTGGAGAGTCGTGGCCTGGACCCCCAGACGGCTCGCCGTCTGCTCCTGGAGGGGTTCCTCCGGGGGGTCCTGGAGGACCATCCTCGGGGGGAGGAGTGGCTGGATCGGGCCTGGGGCCTCCTGTCGCGCGAGGAACCGCGAGGGGCGGCATGAAGCGAATCGACCTGGGAACGCTGGACGACTGGGCCGTGGGCGAGGGGCGGCGGGTCTCGGCCGGGGAGGACGAGGTGCTCGTGGTCCGGGTGGGAGATCGGCTGGTGGCGGTGGGGGCCTTCTGCAGCCATGAGGACCTGCCCCTGGAGGGGGGATCCCTGGTGGGCGAGGACCTCTGGGAGTGTCCCCACCACGGGGGGCGGGTCGTGTTGTCCACCGGGGCCCCAGGCGGGATGCCGGTGGTGGCGCCGGTGGCCACGTTCCCCGTCCGGGAGGTCGAGGGCCGCCTGGTGCTGGAAGTGGAGTAGGGCACGATGTGGAACCTGGAGGCAATCCGGCGGGAGTTCCCGATCCTGGGGCGGACGGTGGCGGGAAGGCGTCTGGTCTATCTGGACAACGCGGCGACCTCCCAGAAGCCCCGGGTGGTGCTGGAGGCCATCCGAAACCACTTCGAACGGTCCAACGCCAATGTCCACCGGGGGGTGCATCGCCTCTCGGAGGAGTCCACCGAGGCCTACGAGGGGGCCCGGCGGGTGATCGCCCGGTTCCTGGGTGCCCAGGGGCCCGACGAACTGGTCTTCGTGCGCAACGCGACCGAGGCCGTCAACCTGGTGGCCCATGCCTACGGGGATCGCCACCTGGGACCTGGGGACGAGGTGCTCGTCTCGGAGATGGAGCACCACTCGAACCTGGTTCCGTGGCACCTGCTGGCCCGGCGCACCGGTGCCCGGGTCCGGGCCGTCCCGATCTCCGACGAGGGGATCCTGGACCTGGGGGCGCTTCGGGAGGCGCTCGGGGAGGGCCGGGTCCGGCTGGTGGCCCTCACGGCGGTGTCCAACGTGCTGGGGACCCGGAACCCCATCCCGGAGGTGGCCCGGTGGGCCCACGAGGCCGGGGCCCTGCTGCTGGTCGACGGGGCCCAGGCGGTTCCCCACCTGCCGATCCGGTTCCAGGAGTCGGGAGCGGACTTCCTGGCCTTCTCGGGCCACAAGGCCCTGGGTCCGATGGGGATCGGGGGGCTGCTGGTCCGCCGGGACCTTCATGACCGGATGGACCCCTTCCTGGGCGGCGGGGAGATGATCCGGGAGGTGACGCTGGAAGGGGCGACGTTTGCGGACCCGCCGCACCGCTTCGAGGCGGGGACCCCCGACGTGGCCGGAGCCGTGGGCCTGCGGGCCGCGGTGGAGTTCCTGGAGACCCTGGGCATCGAGGCAGTGGCGGACCACGCGATGCGCCTGGGGACCTACGCCCGGCGGCGCCTCCAGGAGGAGGTGCCGGGGATCCGACTGCTGGGGCCCGTCCCCGGGCCGGCGGCCACCGGGAGCGTGGTGACCTTCGACCTGCCGGGAGTGCATCCCCACGACATCGCCCAGGGACTGGACCGGCGAGGCATCGCGGTCCGGGCGGGCCATCACTGCTGCCAGCCGTTGCACCGGCGCCTGGGACTCGTGGCCACGACCCGGGCCTCCTTCCACGTCTTCAACGGCGAGGACGACGTGGACGCCCTGGTGGAGGCCCTGGTGGAGGTCCGGCGGGAGATGACCGCCCCGGCCGCCGGGGCCCCGGGGACGGCCCGGGATGCGGAGCCCGCCGACGCCCTGTTCCGGGAGGTGGTGATGGACCACTACCTGCACCCCGCGGGCCGGGAACCCCTGGAGCAGGCCACGGTCGAGTGGGAGGGACGCAACCCCCTCTGTGGGGACCATGTCCACCTGCGCATGCGACTGGAGGACGGGCGAATCGCCGGGCTCCAGGTGGACGGCGAGGGCTGCTCCATCAGCGTGGCGTCGGGGTCCATGATGGCGGAGCACCTGCGGGGTCGCACGCTGGAGGAGGCCAGGCGGCTGCTCTCGGCGGTCCGGGCGATGTTCCGGGGGGAGCCGCTACCCGGGGACCTGGACCTGGGGGACGTGAAGGTGCTCGAGAAGGTCCGGGACCTCCCGGTCCGGGTCAAGTGTGCCCTGCTGGCCTGGACGACCGCCGAGGAGGGACTGGACCACGCCGGGGCGGAGGTTCCCCGGACCGCAGGGGAGGTGTCCGATGGCCACGCGTGAGGCGATCTATGACGCCCTGTCCCGGGTGACGGAGCCGGAGACCGGCTGCTCCCTCACGGACTTGGGGCTGGTGTTGGACGTGGACGTGGACTCCGCCGGGCGGAGTGCCGTGGTGAAGATGGCCCAGGTGCCCCTGGCCCGGCGCCTGGTCCGGCAGGTCCGGGAGGCCCTGGAGGCCCTGGGGGACCTGGAGGATGGCCGGTTGGAGTTCGTCCGGGACCCGCCCTGGCTGCCGGAGGTGATGGCGACCCCCGAGGCCCGGCGGGCCCTGGCCGAGGCCGAGCAGCGCCCGAGGCCCCCGGCGGAGGTCGACGAGGTGCGGCAACTGGTCGGCGAGGTCCTGGACCCGGAACTGGGGTACTCCCTGGCCGACCTGGGGCTGATCTACGGTGTCGAACTGGACCCGGAGGGGCACACGGCCCGGATCCGGATGTCCCTGACCTCCCCGATGTGTCCCGTCGGGCCCTACCTGATGGATGCGGTGCGCCATGCGGCGCTGCTCGCCCGAGGGGTGCAGGATGCGACGGTGGAACTGGTCTGGGACCCTCCCTGGGACCCCCGGACAATGGCCTCCGAGGACGTCAAGATGGACCTGGGCCTCTGACGGCCCCTCGGGCCGCCGGGGTCAGATCCGGATTCCCTGCCAGGTCCCCGACAGGAACTTCCAGGTCATCGCCGTGGCGAGTCCCAGGATGTAGACCACCGCGGCGATGAAGACCCCCGTGAGGCCCAGGCCCAGCGGCAGGGCCAGCAGCCAGGAGAGCGGCACCAGACAGAGGAAGTGGAGGCTGATCTCGACCCACATCACGAACCGGTTGGCCCCGGCGCCAAAGAGGGCCTGGGCCAGCACCAGACCGAATCCCATCGCGAAGGAGAAGACCCCGACGATCCGCATCGAGGTCCGCCCGGCGTCCAGCACCTCGATGTCGTGAGAGAAGATGCCCATGGCCTGGTCCGGGAAGAGGGCCATGAGCAGGCCCACGGTGCCTGCAAAGAGGGTCGCCATCCGGACCGAGGTCCAGGCGTAGTGGCGTGCCTCCTCGGGATGACCTCGACCCAGGTTCTGGCTCACCAGCGTGGCCGTCGCGATTCCCAGGCCCATGCAGGCCATGATGTTCAGGAACAGGAGGTCGAAGATCACCTTGGTGGCCGCCGCGTGGATCGGCGCATGGCCTGCCGTCAGGGCCCTCCAGGCCTCGGGGGTCGCCTGCAAGGGGGCCAGGGCCTGGATCCACTCCAGCCGGGCCGCCGCAAGACCCGAGGTGGCCTCGGCGGCCTGCCGGTCCAGCAACCCCACCCAGTGGTAGGTCACCAGGATTCCCAGCATCAGCACCGCCGTGGCCACCCCCGACGGAAGCGAGAGACGGGCGATTCCCCAGAGGACCCTCCGATCCAGGTTGCGGCCGTGGAAGATCGCGTAGGTCTTCCGGTATCGCTCCCGAAGCACGAACCCGACCATGATCGCGAGCCCGAAGTAGGAGGCCACCAGGGCCGCGACCCCGGCTCCCAGGACGTTCATCCGGGGCGCCCCCAGCAGCCCGAAGACCAGCACCGCCGCCAGGCCGGCGTTGACCAGGTTCATCAACACCGCGGTGATCAGGTGGTAGTGCGTCTTTCCGAGGCCGTCGAAGAAGGACTTCACCGACAGGGTGGCGACCATGGCCAGGATGCCCGCGAACCGGGCCCGGGCGTAAGGGACCCCCTCGGCCAGCACCGCCTCGTTGTCCGTGAAGAGGCGGAAGATCGGCCGCGTGAAGACGACCGCCAGGATCGTCACCACCGTGCCGGCGGCCAGCCCCAGCACCAGGGAGTTGAAGGCCACCGTTCCGGCCCCGGCGGGGTCATTCTCCCCGACGCGGCGGGCCGTCAGCGCCTGGGTGCCCACCGAGATGGCTCCGACGAATCCCCCGATCAGCCAGTGGAGCAGCACCGAGTACCCCAGGGCCGCCTGTCCGGCGATGGAGTGCTCCTTCGGCAGCAACCCCACCAGGATCGTGTCCAGCTGGTTGATGAAGGTCTGGGTCAGCATGGCCGCCATCACGGGCCAGGCGATGTGGAGGATGGTCCGGGACCGGGAGGGGTCTGGGAGGATCGTTCCGAGGAGGCGTCCCTTCATCGCGGGCGAAGCCTATCCAGGTTGTTCCTCGTTTGTCCAGTGGTCGCTGGCCACCCCGGACAGGCGCGATTCTTGCTAGACTCGGGAACATGAGTCCATGGGACCGACAGACGGCCTCGTTCCCCCTGCCGCGACCCCTCTCGGCCGCGGTGGTCGGGGTCCTGGCGGCCACGTTGGCACTGCTGTGGCTCGCGGCCTTTGCGATGGTCCAGCGGGCCATTCGGGAGCACCTCCACGCCGTGGCCTTCCAGGGCACCGTCGCCCTCCAGGGACTCCTCCGGGAGGCGGGGCCTCCGGGTCCGGAGCGTCTCCGGAAGGCCTTTCAGGAGTTCGAGTTCCAGGGCGTGCTGGCGGCGGCGCTGTTCCGGGGCGACGGCCACCTCATGGCGGCGACCGAGGAGGGCGTCTTCGACGAGTCGGCGGCGGCGATGGCCCGGGCCGCGATGGAGGACCACGCCGTGACAAGTCGGGAGGTGGTCTCTCGGGGTGGCGCCCGGGCCCTGCGGGTCGCGATGCCCAGGCCCCCCCCGCCCGGTCGTCCCGGTCCTGGATGGGCGGGCGGTCCCGGGAGAGGGGACGCGGGCGAGGACCGCCGGCCCGGGGTCGTGATGCTGGTGGACGTGGACCCGGCCCTGGGGGCGCCGCTGCGCCGGTGGCTCTGGGCCCAGGGAATCGCCTCGCTGGCCATCGTCCTGGCCCTGGAGGCGACACGGCGCCGGGCCCGTCGGGCGGTGGCGGCCTACGAGGCCCTGGAGCGGGAGTCCCGGCGGCGGGAGGTCCTGGCTCGCCTGGGGGAGATGTCGGCGGTGCTGGCCCACGAGGTTCGTAATCCCCTGGCGGCGCTCAAGGGCCACCTGCAACTGCTCCAGGAGGACCTGGCTGGCGATGACCGGCGTGGGAAGCGGCTCGAGGTGGTGCTCGGGGCGACCGCCCGGCTGGAGTCCCTGGTGCGGGACCTGCTGGAGTCCACGTCGGACCGCCCGGCGGACCGCCAGGAGGTGCCGCTGGGCGAGGTGGTGGCCGCGTCCCTGGACCTGGCCGGCGAGGTCCCGGGGCCGACCCTCGAGGTCCAGGGAGACGATCTCGGCACGGTGCGGGTCGATGTCCAACGGGTGCCCCGAATGATCGGCAACCTGATCCAGAATGCCCGGGAGGCCGCCGGGCCCGAAGGCCGGATCCGACTGACCATCCTCCGGGGTGATGGGGCCGTGCGGTTCCTGGTCGAGGACACGGGGCCGGGGTTGCCGGAGGCCGAGGCCGATCGGGTCTTTCAACCCTTCGTGACCGGCAAGGCTCGAGGAACGGGGCTGGGACTCTTCATCGCGCGGCGGGTCGCCGAGGCCCATGGAGGCACCCTGACGGCGGGACGATCGGAGGACCTGGGTGGGGCCCGGTTCGAGGCCCGGATTCCCGAGGAGTGAATCCCGATGGCATGGATCCTGGTGGTCGAGGACGACGTTCCCGTCCGGTCGTTCGTGGCCGATGCCCTGCGGGCCTCGGGACACCGGGTCGAGGAGGCGGGGGAGGCGGCGACGGCCCTGGAACGGGTCCGGGGCCAGGACGTCGACGTGGTGATCACGGACCTGAAGATGCCCGGCCGATCGGGCCTGGATCTGCTCCGGGACGTCCGGGCCCTGGCGGATCCTCCGGAGGTCGTGGTGCTGACGGCCCATGGGACCGTCTCGGCGGCCGTGGAGGCCATCAAGGCCGGGGCCTTCGATTTTCTGGAGAAACCGGTTCCTGGTCCGGAGGCCCTCCGGATCGTCGTGGAACGGGCACTGGAGCGCCGGCGCCTGGCCCGGGACGTGGAGCGGCTCCGGGCGGGCCAGCGGCCCCGGGAGGGGGAGGCGGAGGTGGTGGCCGCCGACGCCTCCACCCGGTCGCTGCTGGAGCGGCTGCGTCGAGTCGCCGCTTCGGACGCCACCGTGCTCCTGCTTGGCGAGAGCGGCACGGGCAAGGAGGTCTTCGCCCGGGAACTGCACCGCCTGCGCCTGGGATCCGGGACCCCCTTCGTCGCGGTGAACTGCGCCGCGATTCCCGAACACCTGCTGGAGTCGGAACTCTTCGGGCACGAGAAGGGTGCCTTCACCGGGGCCGGGGAGCGGCGCATCGGCCTGCTGGAGGCGGCCTCCGACGGCACCCTCTTCCTGGACGAGATCGGGGAGATGCCCCTGTCTCTCCAGCCGAAGCTGCTGCGGGTGCTCGAGACGCGGGAGTTCACGCGGGTCGGCGGCACCCGGACCCTGCGGACCGACGCCCGGTTCGTCGCTGCGACCCATCGGGATCTGGCCGAGGCGGTCCGGGCCGGGACCTTCCGGGAGGACCTCTACTACCGGCTGGAGGTGCTGCCCCTGCGCATTCCGCCGCTCCGGGAGCGCCCCCAAGACGTCGAGGCCCTGGCGGAACACTTCCTGGAACGCCAGCGGCGGCGGACCCGGCGCCTGGACTTGCAATTGTCCCCCGAGGCCCGGGACCTGCTGACGCGCTACGACTGGCCCGGAAACGTCCGGGAGTTGCGCAACGCCATCGAGCGGGCCTGCGTGCTGGCCGAGGGCCCCGTGATCCTCCCCGAGGACCTGGGGCTGCCGGTGCGCCTGCCGGAGTCCGAGGAGGGCCTGCTGGCGCGGCAGGAGCGAGAGACGGTCCTCCGGGTGCTGCGGGAGGTCGGGGGCAACCGGAAGGCGGCGGCGGCACGCCTCGGAATCAGCCTCCGGACCCTTCAGTATCGGCTCAAGGAGTACGGCCTGGTCGAGCGATGAGGGGCGTTGCGACTCCCCTCCGGGCCCCCGTCGATTTCCCAACGAGGTCCTTGGGGATTCGGCGGCGACTCGGCGCGGGATCGATCGGGGCCCCCCGGATTCCCTGTCGGGACTTCCGGGAGGGACCGGGAGGTGCAGGACCTGCATTCACCGGACGCATCTCTTGCATCTCCGGGCCGGCCGGGACCGGCTGCGTCCCGGCGGTCCCCGGCCGTCGGGAAGGGATCGTGGTTGCGGCAGGGCCAATCGGGGCCGAGGGCCGGGGACCTGCTCCGGGTACCCCCGGGTTGGCACGGGCAATGCAAATGGGGAGTCCGGGGCCCGGAGACGGGCCTCGTGGCCATGGAAAGACAGGAGGTATCCCATGATCAAGAACCGTTGGACGTGGATGATCCTGGCGGGGCTGCTGGCCTCCGCTCCGGCGCTGGCCCAGGAATGCCCCTGTGGCAGGGGTCCCGGGGGGCGCCATGGAGGCGGACCGGCGGGGGGACCCGGTGGCGGACCCGGGCGTTTCTTCGCCGCGTGTCTCGCCTCGCCGGAACTGGGCCTCACGGCGGACCAGAAGGCGCGCCTGGACGCCCTGCGGGACTCGGGCCGGGAGGCGGCCGCCGGGCAGCGGCAGGCGATTCAGGCACTTCGCCGGGAGATGCACCAGGCCCTGCTGGACCCCAAGGCGTCCCCCGAAGAGATCCGCGCCCGGGCGAAGGCCCTCCATGACGCGATGGATCAGGCCCGGGACCGGATGCTCGACCGGATGCTCGAGGCCCGGGCGGTGCTGACGCCCGCACAACTGGGCAAGATGGCCACCATCCCTGCCTGCCAGGCTCCCCGGTTCCGCGGCCCCCCCGACGAGGAGTGATCGGGGACAGTCACCGATTTGCAACACTGAACTCCCCGTATTTCCAGCTGATTGCCTCAGATGCCGGTCGTGATTGGAACCCGGGACCGAGGGGGTGCCTTCCGGGACCCGGGATGCGCTTGGGGCGTGGACCGCCCGATCCGGGCCCTGCCGTCGGGACCCCCTCTCGCCGGGACCTCCGGGTCTCCCGGGCGGTCCAGGCCGGTCGCCCTTCTCTGAAACGGCGATCCCGGTTGACAGCAGGGCCCCGGATCCGGTACGGTTCCGCCCCGCGGCGCGGTCCTGGGCGGGACGGAAAAACCCTATTGACAGGAACGCCCTGCCTGAGCATAATCAGGCGCCCTTGAGGGGCCGTGTTCTTTGCACGCTGGCGTAGCTCAATCGGCAGAGCACCTGATTTGTAATCAGGCGGTTGTGGGTTCGATTCCCGTCGCCAGCTCTGCGCCGGTTGGGGGACTTTGGTGCTGGAGGGGTTCCCGAGCGGTCAAAGGGGTCAGACTGTAAATCTGCTGCCAGATGGCTTCGGAGGTTCGAATCCTCCCCCCTCCACCGGTGCGGTTCTTTGAAGATTGGCAAGCCCCCCGAGATGGGGACGAGTCGGGTGGGCGGGAATAGCTCAGTTGGCAGAGCGCGAGCCTTCCAAGCTCGACGTCGCGGGTTCGAATCCCGTTTCCCGCTCTTTGGGTTCGGGGATTGCCTGGACGAGGCCTTCGTAGCTCAGGGGTAGAGCACCTCCTTGGTAAGGAGGGGGTCGGCAGTTCAAATCTGCTCGAAGGCTCCAGGGGCGATGGTCCGGTCCTGGTCGGGTGGCCGGGATGTGGCAGTTGCGCTGGCAAGGGGAGTCGTTGAAAGTCAAGGAGGATCGGTCATGGCGAAGGAAAAGTTCGTTCGCAACAAGCCCCACGTGAACGTGGGAACCATCGGTCACATCGATCACGGCAAGACCACCCTGACGGCGGCCATCACGAAGGTCCTGGCCTCCCAGGGCAAGGCGAAGTTCGTGCCCTTCGATCAGATCGACAAGGCTCTCGAGGAGAAGGCGCGCGGCATCACCATCGCCACCGCCCACGTGGAGTACGAGACCGAGAACCGCCACTACGCCCACGTGGACTGCCCCGGCCACGCCGACTACATCAAGAACATGATCACGGGCGCGGCGCAGATGGACGGCGCCATCGTGGTCGTGGGCGCCGATGACGGCGTGATGCCCCAGACCCGCGAGCACATCCTGCTGGCCCGCCAGGTCGGCGTGCCGGCCATCGTGGTCTTCCTGAACAAGGTGGACAAGCAGCCCGACGAGGAGCTCCTCGAGATCACCGAGGAGGAGGTCCGGGACGTGCTGAAGAAGTACGAGTTTCCCGGCGACGAGATCCCCATCGTCCGCGGGTCGGCCCTGAAGGCCCTGGAGGCCCCGGATCACACCCATCCCGACGCCCAGTGCGTGCTGAACCTGATGAAGGCGGTCGACGAGTACATCCCGACCCCCGTCCGGCAGATCGACAAGCCCTTCCTGATGCCCGTCGAGGACGTCTTCTCGATCTCGGGCCGCGGCACCGTCGTGACCGGCCGGATCGAGCGCGGCATCGTGAAGGTCGGCGACGAGGTGGAGATCGTCGGCTTCCAGGAGACCCGGAAGACCGTCGTGACCGGCGTCGAGATGTTCCGGAAGGTGCTCGACGAGGGGCAGGCCGGCGACAACGTGGGCTGCCTGCTCCGGGGCATCAAGCGGGACGAGGTGGAGCGCGGCATGGTGCTGGCGAAGCCCGGATCGATCACGCCCCACAAGAAGTTCACCGCCTCGGTGTACATCCTGACGAAGGACGAGGGCGGGCGCCACACGCCGTTCTTCAGCGGCTATCGGCCCCAGTTCTACATCCGGACCACCGACGTGACGGGCATCCTGACCCTGCCCGAGGGCAAGGAGATGGTGATCCCCGGCGACCGGACCGACATCATCGTGGAGCTGATCGGGCCGGTGGCCATCGAGGGCGGGCTCCGCTTCGCCATCCGCGAGGGCGGCCGGACCGTCGGACAGGGGGTCGTCGGGACGATCATCGAGTGACCGTGCGGGCGGGTGACCCGGGCATCGGCGGAGTCCGAGAGGACCCGCCGGGCCTGGTGTTCCGCAGCTGGAAGGCGAGGCTGCCATGGCGAAGAAAGAGAACCGGGTCAACATCCAGTTGGAATGCCAGTCCTGCCGGAAGAGCGGGCTGCCTGGCGTCGCCCGGTACGTGACCCAGAAGAACAAGAAGAAGACCACGGCCCGCCTCGAGCTGCGGAAGTACTGCAAGTTCGAGCGGAAGCACACCCAGTTCAAGGAAGTGAAGTGAGCGGGGTGGGCCTTCACGGGGAGGGAACGGAGGTTGCCTCCCGACAGGGCAGTAGCTCTAACGGTAGAGCAGCGGTCTCCAAAACCGCGGGTTGGGGGTTCGAATCCCTCCTGCCCTGCCAGTAGCGCCGGGCGAGGTCCCGGGAGAGGTCGGCGGTGGAAAAGTACGTTCGGCTGTCGTTCGTGGTCCTCGGGCTCCTGGTCTGGGTCGTGATGGCCAGTTTCTTCGCCACCGTGATGAACTGGATCAGTCCCGACCTGGACCGGTCCCTGCTGGGGGCCCGGTTCCCGGTGAGCGATGCGCTCGGGATGATCTGTGGCGTTGCGACGGCCGTCGTGCTCTGGTTCCACGAGGCGGCCAACCGGCTGGGCCTGGAGGTGGCCTCGGAGCTCCGGAACGTCACCTGGCCTTCCTGGCCGGAGACGCGGGTCTCGACGATCGTGGTGCTGGTCACCACGGTGGTCATCTCCCTGATCCTGGGGCTCTTCGACCTGATCATGGGAGGCCTGTCGGGCCTGATCTATCGCCTTTGAGGGGGCTCGTTTCGCGATGGCGATGAAGTGGTACGTGGTCCACACCTTCTCCGGCTTCGAGCAGAAGGTGAAGGCGGACATCGAGCACGCGTTGAAGAACGAATTCGCCTCGCTGGCGGACCTGTTCGGGGAGATCATCGTGCCCATGGAGCCCCCGCCGCCGGAGGGGGCCCCGAGGCGTCCGGGAGGCCGGAAGAAGTTCTTCCCCGGCTACATCCTGGTCCAGATGGAGATGACCGACGCGGCCCACCACTTCATCCGGCATCGGCCCAGCGTGACCGGATTCCTGGGCAATGAGAAGGGGCCCCGCCCCATTCCCGAGAAGGATGTCGAGAAGATCCGGCAGCAGATGAGCCAGGGGCCGGCCCAGGTGGAGACGGAGGTCCTCTTCGAGGAGGGGGCCTCGGTCAAGATCAAGGACGGTCCCTTCGTCGGGTTCGCGGGACGCATCGAGGAGGTCAAGGCCGAGAAGCGCAAGCTCCGGGTGCTCGTGACCATCTTCGGGCGCGCGACGCCGGTGGAGCTGGATTTCAACCAGGTGGAGAAGGGCTGAGGGCCCCGGGACGGGACCCGGCGGAGGAGACGGACACGCCATGGGAAAGAAAATCGTCGGGCAGGTCAAGTTGCACATCAAGGCGGGGAAGGCCACTCCTCAGCCCCCGGTGGGTCCGGCCCTGGGCCAGGCGGGCGTCAACATCATGGAGTTCTGCAAGGCCTTCAACGCCCGGACCGCGTCGATGGGGGATTCCACGGTCCCGGTGATCATCACGGTCTACTCGGACCGGTCCTTCACGTTCATCACGAAGACGCCGCCCGTCTCCGAGATGCTCCGGAAGGCCGCCGGCATCGAGAAGGGATCGTCCACGCCTGGGCGGACCAAGGCCGGAAAGGTGACCCGGGCTCAGGTCGCGGAGATTGCGCAGAAGAAGATGCCTGACCTCTACGCCGTCGACCTCGAGGGCGCCATCCGGACCGTGGCTGGCTCGGCCCGGAGCATGGGCCTCGAGGTGGTGGATTGACCCGTCGGCGACGGCCGGCTTGAGGGAGGCGAGGAGTCGTCGAATGGGTACCGTGGGCAAGAAGTACAAGGCGGCGTTGAGCCAGGTGGACCGGGAGCGTCGCTACCCGGTGGACGAGGCCTGTGCGCTGGTGGGCAAGACCGGCTACGCCTCGTTCGACGAGTCGGTGGACATCGCGGTCCGTCTCAACGTGAACCCGAAGCACGCCGACCAGATGGTCCGCGGCGCCTGCGTGCTGCCGGCCGGGACCGGGAAGGTCACCCGGGTGCTGGTGTTCGCGAAGGGCGACAAGGAGAAGGAGGCCCGGGAGGCGGGGGCGGACTACGTCGGCGCCGAGGACCTGGCCGAGAAGATCAAGGAAGGATGGTTCGAGTTCGACAAGGCCATCGCGACGCCGGACATGATGGGCCTGGTGGGCAAGCTGGGCAAGTTGCTGGGAACTCGCGGCCTGATGCCCAACCCGAAGGTCGGCACCGTGACGATGGAGGTGGGCCGGGCGGTCCGGGAGGCCAAGGCCGGCAAGGTGGAGTTCCGGGTGGACAAGAACGGGATCATCCACACCACCCTGGGGCGCAAGTCCTTCGAGGCGGGGAAGATCCGCGAGAACTTCCTGGCCCTGATGGAGACCCTGATCAAGCTGAAGCCCTCCACCGTGAAGGGAACCTACGTGAAGAGCATCACGCTGAGCACGACGATGGGTCCGGGGATCCGCGTCGATCCGGCGGACGTGGACGCGGCGCTGAAGGGCGCCGCACGCTAGACAGGGAACGGCCACGGGGTCGGGACACCCCGTGGGGAACGGTGCTGCCCGAGATGTCGGCAGGTCCCGGGATCGGGCCAGAAGTCCGGCGGAGGCGGTGGAAGACAGGAGTGGTTCCGGCTCCGGCCCTCCATTCCTTCTCGGGCTGCCCTGAAGTACTTCGGATGGGAGAAGAGATCCGATGAATCGGGAACAGAAGCAGGCAGTCGTCGAGGAGTTGAAGGGCATCCTGACCTCCTCGAGGGCCATGGTGCTGGTGTCCATGACCCGCCTGAACATGGAGACGACCACGGGGCTCCGGGCCACCCTTCGCAAGGAGGGCGGTCGGTTCCAGGTCATCAAGAACACCCTGTTCGGGCGGGCGGTGGAAGGGACGCCCCTGGCCTTTCTGGGCGAGAAACTGGCCGGTCCGCTGGCGGTGGCCTACACCGACGGCGATCCGGTGGGTCTCGCGAAGGCCCTCGTGGGAATCCTGAAGTCCGTCCAGGGACTTCAATTCGTGGTCGGGGTGCTGGGCACCCGGTCGATGAACGAGGCCCAACTGAAGGCGTTGGCGACTCTGCCGTCGGCCGAGGTGCTTCGGGCGATGCTGCTCGGGACCTTCGGAGGCGTCCCGCGGAAGTTCCTGGGGCTCTTGCAGGCCCCGGCCCGGGACTTCCTGGGGGTGCTGAAGGCCCGGGAGCGGCAGTTGACGGAGCAGGCGGCGTGACCGTGCGGCCGATGGAGTGGCCGGAAGGGGTGCGCCAGGGAATCACACAAAGGAGCGTGCGATGTCGGAGATCACTCGGGACCAGGTGAAGGCGTATCTGAGCCAGTTGACGGTGCTGGAGCTGGCTGAACTGACGAAGGAACTGGAGGCGCTGTGGGGCGTCACCGCCGCGGCTCCGATGGCGGCGATGGCGATGCCGATGGCGGCGGCTCCCGCCGAGGCGGCGGCTCCAGTCGAGGAGAAGACCGAGTTCGACGTCATCCTCGTCGAGGTGGCGGCGGACAAGCGCGTGGCGGTGATCAAGGAGGTCCGGGGGATCGTCTCGGGTCTGGGCCTGAAGGAGGCCAAGGAACTCGTCGAGAGCGCCCCGAAGGCCATCAAGGAGGCCGTCTCCAAGGCCGAGGCCGAGGAGATCAAGAAGAAGCTGGAAGCCGCCGGCGCGAAGGTCGAGATCAAGTAAGGTCGGGACGCGAGTGCCTCGGGGGGCGTCTCGGGCGCCCCCGCCGAGGTTCGCGGATCGACACGCGAGTGCGCGGGGGTGCACATCCGGACCCGGTCCGCGATGCAGGCTCCCGGCTCGCGCCACGTGCGGGGGCATCCGCGGAGACGCGGGTGCCCGTTGCCTCCCCGACGGGGGCCCGGTGGTCACGCCCGTGACTCCGGGTTGGGCGCGTAGGTGGGCGGTGCACTGCCGATCCGCCAACGCCAGGGCAGAGGCCGCGGGCTCCGGCGGAGTCCGCGGCAGGGATCCGGGGACGATGCCGTTGCAGGGCCTCGCTCGGAGACTCGTTCCAACCGTCTCACCAGGAGCAGGGACAGGATGGTCACGCAAGAGAAACCCATCGGCCTTCGCCATCGCTACAACTTCGGGAGGATCCCCGAGATCATCTCCGTTCCGCACCTGATCCGGGTGCAGAAGGAGTCCTACGACCGGTTCCTCCAGAGGGACGTGCCGCCGGATCGGCGAGGGGACTTCGGGCTCCAGGGCATCTTCAAGGGCATCTTCCCCATCGGCGACTACAACAAGACCGCCACGCTGGACTTCGTGCGCTACATCCTGGACGAGCCGAAGTACGACGTCGAGGAGTGCCGCCAGCGGGGCATCACCTATGCCGCCCCGATGCGGGTCACGGTCCGGCTGGTGATCTGGGACGTGGACCCCGACACCGCGGTCCGGGAGATCCGGGACGTCAAGGAGCAGGAGGTCTATTTCGGCGAGATCCCGCTCATGACGGAGAACGGCACCTTCATCATCAACGGCGCCGAGCGGGTCGTGGTGAGCCAGTTGCACCGCAGCCCGGGGGTCTTCTACGAGTCGGACAAGGGGCGCACCCACGCCTCCGGAAAACTGCTCTACAGCGCCCGGGTGATCCCGAATCGGGGATCCTGGGTGGACTTCGAATTCGACCACAAGGACATCCTCCACGTCCGGATCGACCGTCGGCGGAAGATCCAGGCCACGGTGCTGCTGAAGGCCCTGGGGTACAGCACCCAGGAGATCCTGAGCCGCTTCTACCCCATCGAGACCATCCGCTTCGCCCCCGACGGCACCTTCTGGCACGGCCTCAATCCCCAGTTGATGGAGAACCAGCGCCTGGGTCACGACGTGCTGGACCCCGCCACCGGGCAGGTCCTCTTCAAGAAGAACGAAAAGATGGGACGGACCCGGATTCGGCGCCTGCTGGATGCCGGGGTCACCGAACTGCGCCTGGAGCGGTCCGAGGTGGTCGGCAAGGTCCTTGCCGACGACGTCGTGGACGAGGAGACCGGTGAGATCCTCTTCGAGTGCAACCAGGAGATCACCGAGAAGGTGCTCACGGCGCTCCAGGAGCGGGGTGTCGCACAGGTGGATGTGCTCTACATCGACGGAGTGAACTACGGGCCCTACCTTCGGAACACCCTGATGCTGGACAAGGTCGAGAACCCCCTGGAGGCCGCGGTGGAGATCTACCGACGCCAGCGCCCGGGGGACCCCACCAGCCCGGAGCAGGCCCGGGCCTATTTCAACAGCCTGTTCTTCAGCAGTGCCCGGTACGACCTGTCCTCCGTGGGCCGGCTCAAGATGAACTTCAAGTTCAACCAGCAGGTGCCCCTGGACCAGACGACCCTGCTCAAGGAGGACTTCTTCCAGATCATCCAGTACCTGCTGGACCTCCGGATGGGCAAGGACAACGCCCGGCTCGACGACATCGACCAGCTGTCGAACCGGCGCGTGCGGGCCGTCGGCGAGTTGATGGAGAACCAGTTCCGGATCGGGATGGTTCGCATGGAGCGGGCGATCCGGGAGAAGATGACGATGTCGCCGGACCTGGCGACGCTGATGCCCCACGACCTGGTCAACGCGAAGCCGGTCAGCGCCGTCCTGAAGGAGTACTTCGGGGCGTCCCAGCTCTCCCAGTTCATGGACCAGACCAACCCCCTCTCGGAGATCACGAACAAGCGACGCCTCTCGGCCCTGGGGCCCGGCGGCCTGACCCGGGACCGGGCCGGTTTCGAGGTCCGCGACGTCCATGCCACGCACTACGGGCGGGTCTGCCCCATCGAGACGCCGGAAGGTCCGAACATCGGCCTCATCTCGTCGTTGTCCACCTATGCCCGGGTCAACAGCTACGGGTTCATCGAGACCCCGTATCGGGTGGTCCGGGAAGGGGTCGTCACGGACGAGGTGGTCTATCTGACGGCGATGGAGGAGGAGGAGCACACGATCGCCCAGGCCGGCATTCCAATGGGGCCTGACGGCCGGATCCTGGAGGAGTACGTCCAGGCCCGGCGCAAGGAGGACTTCGTGCTGGTGCCGGCCTCCGAGGTCACCCTGATCGACGTCAGCCCGGCCCAGCTCGTCTCGGTCGCAGCGGCACTGATCCCCTTCCTGGAGCATGACGACGCGAACCGGGCCCTGATGGGGTCCAACATGATGCGCCAGGGCGTTCCGCTGCTCCGGGCCGAGGCGCCGCTGGTGGGCACGGGCCTCGAGTGGGTCGTGGCCCGGGACTCGGGCAACGTGGTCTATGCCCGGAACGCGGGCATCGTCGAGTCGGTCGATGCGAACCGCATCGTGGTGCGGCGCCTGGACGGCGGCCCCGACGGGGAGACCCGGAAGCCGGACATCTACACCCTGATCAAGTACCGGCGGTCCAACCAGAACACCTGCATCAACCAGGTGCCCCGGGTGCGCAAGGGTCAGCGGGTCGAGGTGGGACAGGTGCTGGCCGACGGGTCGGCGACCGAGTCCGGGGACCTGGCGCTGGGCCAGAACGTGGTGGTCGCGTTCATGCCCTGGGGGGGCTACAACTTCGAGGACTCGATCCTGATGTCCGAGAAGTTGCTGCGCGACGACTACTTCACCAGCATCCACATCGAGGAGTTCGAGTGCGTCGCCCGGGACACCAAGCTGGGCAAGGAGGAGACGACCCGGGACATCCCGAACGTCTCGGAGGACGCCCTCAAGGACCTTGACGCCTCGGGCATCGTCCGGATCGGCGCGGAGGTCAAGACCGGCGACATCCTGGTGGGCAAGATCACCCCCAAGGGCGAGACCCAGCTCTCGCCCGAGGAGAAACTGCTCCGGGCCATCTTCGGGGAAAAGGCCGCCGACGTCCGGGACACCAGCCTCAAGGTGCCGCCGGGGGTGCAGGGGATCGTCGTGGGCGCGAAGGTCTTCTCCCGGAAGGGCGCCGACGTGGACGACCGGAGCAAGGAACTCGAGGAGCAGGAGATCGCCCGGCTGATGAAGGACCGGGACGACGAGATCCGGGTCACCCGGCGGTCCATGCACGAGCGCCTGGTCGAGGTCCTGACGGGGAAGGTCGCCGTCGCTGCGGTGAACGACTCCCAGGGGCGGGTCCTGATCCGGAAGGGCGCGACCCTGACCCCGGAGATGTTGCAGAAACTGCCGCTGGACCTCTTCCCGCAGGTCCGGGTGAAGGACGACGAGGGGACCGAGCGCCGGGTCGTGGCGATGATCGAGGCCCTGGCGGACCAGGTGGACTTCATCACGAAGGCCTTCAACGAGCGGGTGGAGCGGCTCCGGCAGGGCGACGAACTGCCTCCCGGGGTGATCAAGACGGTGAAGGTCTACGTGGCCATCCGCCGCAAGATCCAGGTGGGGGACAAGATGGCGGGACGCCACGGGAACAAGGGCGTCCTGTCGCGCCTGCTGCCCGTCGAGGACATGCCCTACCTGGCCGACGGGACCCCGGTGGACATCGTGCTGAACCCCCTGGGCGTTCCCAGCCGCATGAACGTCGGGCAGATCCTCGAGGTCCACCTGGGCTGGGCGGCCCGGGAACTGGGCCGGCAACTGGAACTGGCCCTCGAGGACGGGGGCGGGCCCAAGGGGATCCGCAAGCGCCTGGCGAAGTTGATGACCACGGAGTCGGGCAAGCGGCTGATCAAGGACATGGACGACGACCAGATCGTGGCCTACGCCCGGCAGTACGGGAAGGGGCTGCTGGTCGGGTCGCCGGTCTTCGACGGGGCCCGGGAGAGCGAGATCAAGACCTGGCTGGAAGAGGCGGGACTCCCGACCTCCGGCAAGACCGTGCTGTTCGACGGGCGCACCGGCGAGGCCTTCGACTCGGAGGTCACCGTCGGCGTGATGTACATGATGAAACTCCATCACCTGGTGGACGAGAAGATGCACGCCCGGAGCACCGGGCCGTACTCGCTGGTCACCCAGCAGCCGCTGGGGGGCAAGGCGCAGTTCGGCGGTCAGCGAATCGGCGAGATGGAGGTGTGGGCCTTCGAGGCGTACGGCGCGGCCTACTCCCTCCAGGAGATCCTGACCGTGAAGTCCGACGACGTGGCGGGGCGGACCGCCACCTACGACAGCATCGTGAAGGGCGAGTACAACACCCACGCGGGGCTGCCGGAGTCGTTCAACGTGCTGGTGAAGGAACTGAAGTCCCTGGCGCTGGACGTGCAACTGGTCGAGCAGGACCAGCTGGCCGAGGGTTGATGCCGATGGCGGGACGGTTCCAGAGAGTCCGAGACGCAAGGCCGGAGGCCCGGGGGCCGTCCGGTGCTGTCACCCTGACGGGAGGTGCCTCGTGAAGGACATGTTCACGATGTTCGATCGGCCCAAGGACCCCCTCTCGATCGTCGCGATGCGGCTGGCCCTCAGTTCGCCCAAGACGATCCTGGGCTGGTCCTACGGCGAGGTGAAGAAGCCCGAGACCATCAACTACCGGACCTTCAAGCCGGAGCGGGACGGGCTCTTCTGCGCGAAGATCTTCGGCCCGGTGAAGGACTACGAGTGCAACTGCGGCCGCTACAAGCGCCTCAAGCACCGGGGCATCGTCTGCGAGAAGTGCGGCGTCGAGGTCATCCCGAGCAAGGTCCGGCGGGAGCGCATGGGGCACATCACGCTGGCGTCGCCGGTGGCCCACATCTGGTTCCTCAAGAGCATCCCGAGCCGCATCGGCAACGTCCTGGACATCACGCTGAAGGACCTCGAGAAGGTCCTCTACTGCGTCGCCTACGTGGTGGTGGACCCCGGCAAGGTGCCGGACCTCCAGAAGGCCGAGGTGATCAGCGAGGACCGCTATCAGGAACTGGTCGACCAGTATGGCTACGATGCCTTCGAAGTGGGGATGGGCGCCGAGGCCATCCGGATCCTGCTGGAGAACGTGGACGTCGAGACCATGGCCAGCGAGATCCGGAAGGAACTGAAGGAATCGGCGTCGGATGCCAAGCGGAAGAAACTGGCGAAGCGTCTGAAGGTGGTGGAGGCCCTCCGGGACTCGGGCAACCGCCCCGAGTGGATGATCCTCAAGAACCTGCCCGTGCTGCCCCCGGACCTCCGGCCCCTGGTGCCGCTGGACGGCGGCCGGTTCGCCACCAGCGACCTCAACGACCTCTACCGGCGGGTGATCAACCGGAACAACCGGCTCAAGAAACTGCTGGAACTGAACGCCCCGGACATCATCATCCGCAACGAGAAGCGGATGCTCCAGGAGGCCGTCGATGCCCTCTTCGACAACGGCCGGCGGGGCAAGGTGATCACCGGAACGAACCGGCGTCCCCTGAAGTCCCTCTCGGACATGCTCAAGGGAAAGCAGGGGCGGTTCCGCCAGAACCTGCTGGGCAAGCGGGTGGACTACTCGGGGCGGTCGGTGATCGTGGTGGGCCCCGAGCTGAAACTGCACCAGTGCGGCCTGCCGAAGAAGATGGCCCTGGAGCTCTTCAAGCCCTTCATCTTCAACAAGTTGGAGGAGCGGGGCTACGCCCAGACCATCAAGACCGCCAAGAAGATGGTCGAGGAGGAGGACCCGGTCGTCTGGGACATCCTGGAGGAGGTCAGCAAGGAGCACCCGGTGATCCTGAACCGGGCCCCGACCCTGCACCGTCTGGGCATGCAGGCCTTCGAGCCGGTCCTGATCGAGGGCAAGGCCATCCAGTTGCACCCCCTGGTCTGCGTGGCCTACAACGCCGACTTCGACGGGGACCAGATGGCCGTGCACCTGCCGCTCTCCCTGGAATCCCAGATGGAGGCCCGGGTGCTGATGATGTCCTCCAACAACATCCTGAAGCCGGCCGATGGACGGGCCATCATCGTGCCCACCCAGGACATCGTGCTGGGGATGTACTACATGACCCGGGAACTGCCCTTCGCGAAGGGGGAGGGGCGGGTCTTCAGCGGCGTCGAGGAGGTCCGGGTGGCCTACGACGCCGGGGAACTGGACCTGCAGGCCCGGATCAAGGTCCGCATCCGGGAGTTGGGGCCCGAGGGCCGAATCGTGCGGCGCCTGGTGGAGACCACCACCGGACGGGCGCTGCTGCAGGAGGTCGTGCCCGAGGAGATCCCCTTCAGCCTCTACAACAAGGTGATGGACAAGAAGGCCCTGGCCACCCTGGTGGACGAGACCTATCGCCGGTGCGGGTCCAAGAAGTCCGTGCTGCTGGCGGACCAGATCCGGACCTGGGGCTACCAGATGGCCACCCGGGCGGGCATCTCGATCTGCACCGACGACATGACGATCCCGCCCCGGAAGTACGAGATCGTCGATGCGGCGCGGAAGAAGGTGCAGCAGATCCAGGAGTCCTACCAGGACGGCCAGATCACTCCCGGCGAGCGGTACAACCGGGTCATCGACGCCTGGTCCAGCGCCGCCGACGAGGTGGCCAAGCACATGATGGAGGGCATCCAGTACCAGGTCGTCGAGAAGGACGGCAAGACGGTCCGGATTCCCTCGATGAACCCGATCTTCGTCATGGCGGACTCGGGGGCCCGGGGATCGGCGATGCAGATGCGGCAGCTGGCCGGGATGCGGGGCCTGATGGCGAAGCCCTCGGGCGAGATCATGGAGACCCCCATCATCACGAACTTCCGGGAAGGGTTGTCGGTGCTCGAGTACTTCATCTCGACCCACGGCGCCCGGAAGGGACTGGCCGACACGGCCCTCAAGACCGCCAACGCCGGCTACCTGACCCGGCGGCTGGTGGACGTGGCCCAGGACGTGGTGGTGACCGAGTACGACTGCGGCACGCCTGACGCCCTGGAGGTCTCGGCCCTGGTCCATGGAGGCGAGATCCGCGAGCCCCTGCTGGAGCGCATCGTGGGCCGCGTCGCCATCGACGACATCGTGGACCCCTACCGGCCCGAACACGTGATCGTGAAGGCCAACGAGGAGATCGACGAGGAGAAGGCGAAGGAGATCGTGGACGCGGGCATCGAGCGGGTCCGGGTCCGGTCCGTGCTCACCTGCCGCACCCGCTACGGCTGCTGCGTGCTGTGCTACGGCCGGGACCTGGCCCGGGGCCGCATGGTCAACATCGGCGAGGCGGTGGGCGTCATGGCGGCCCAGTCCATCGGCGAGCCGGGCACCCAGTTGATGATGCGGACCTTCCATATCGGCGGCATGGCCCGCGTCTCGGAGCAGTCCACCGTCGAGAGCCGCAAGGGCGGCACCGTGCGGTTCCAGGATCTCACCACGGCCACCCGGCAGGATGGCGGCATCGTCGCGATGAACCGCACCGGGGAGATCGCGATCCTCGATGACCAGGGACGGGAGCGGGAGAAGTACCCCGTGCCGTACGGCGCCGAACTGAAGGTCACCGACGGCGGGCGGTGCGAAGCGGGGCAGGTCCTGGCCCGGTGGGACCCCTGGTCCAACCCGATCCTCACCGAGGTCGGCGGCGTGGTGCACTTCGAGGACATCATCCCCGGCAAGACCGTGGCCGAGCAGGTGGATGAGACCTTTGGAACGGTCCGGAAGAGCATCATCGAGACCAAGGAAGTGGACCTGCGGCCAAGCATCGTGATCAAGGGCCACGACGGGAAGGCCCTGAAACTGCCCAACTCCCATCTCGAGGCACGCTACCTGCTTCCGGTGGGCGCGACCCTCTCGGTGGAGCACGGCAACGAGGTGTCCCCGGGTGTGGCCCTGGCCCGTGTCCCGAAAGAGACCACGAAGATGAAGGACATCACCGGCGGTCTGCCCCGGGTGGCCGAACTCTTCGAGGCCCGGAAGCCCAAGGAGCACGCCATCATTTCCGAGATCGACGGCGTCGTGACCTTCGGCAAGGCCACCAAGGGCAAGCGGAAGATCATCGTGGTGCCGGAGCACGGCGAAAAGAAGGAGTACCTGATCCCGAAGGGCAAGTATGTGAGCCTCCGGGAAGGGGACAAGATCCGGGCCGGCGAGCCCCTCATGGACGGGTCCAGCAATCCCCACGACATCCTCCGGGTCCTGTCGATCCAGGCCCTGGCCCGGCACCTGGTGGACGAGATCCAGGACGTCTACCGGCTCCAGTCGGTGCGGATCCACGACAAGCACATCGAGGTCATCGTCCGGCAGATGCTTCGGTGGGTGAAGATCACGGACCCGGGCGACTCGAAGTTCATGGCCGAGGAGCACGTGGATCGGTGGACCTTCGAGGAAGAGAACGACGCACTGATGGCCAAGGGCCTCCAGCCGGCCAACGGCGAGCCGATCCTGCTGGGGATCACGAAGGCCTCCCTGAACGTCGAGTCCTTCCTCTCGGCGGCGTCCTTCCAGGAGACCACCCGGGTGCTCACCGAGGCGGCCATCGGCGGCAGGACGGACTACCTCCGGGGGCTCAAGGAAAATATCATCATGGGGCGCCTGATCCCCGCCGGAACGGGCTTCCCGACGCTGAACCGCCGGGTTGAGGTGAAGGTGACCGCCGAGGCCGAGCGGCCGGAGGTCACCGAGGACCTTCCGGCGTTGGAGATCGGCTGACCCTGGAACCGGGACGGGAGGCACGATGACCCGGAGTCGGGAGATCCAGACCCTCCTCTGGGCCCTGGCCGGCGCCCTGGTGGTCGTCGGCGTCGTCACCTGGTGGCTGGGGCGCGGCGACCCGCGGGATCACTCCTCGGGGAGCGGCCCTGCAATCTACGTCGAACTGGATCGGGGCGCCCAGGGAACCGTCGTCTATCGCCTGCCTGCCGGGGCCACGGCCCGGGACCTCTTCTGGGCCGCGGGGATTGCCGATCCGTCCCGGTGGGACCCGTCCCGGGCCCTGGAGAACGGTCGGCTCTACCGGCTGGAAGGGGAGTCGGGCTGGTCCGAGTCCTGGATGAGCGGGGAGCGCCTGCTGGCCCTGGGCATCCCGATTCCCCTCAACGAGTGCTCCCGGGAGGACCTCGTGGCGATCCCCGGCATCGGCGAGGCCACGGCGGTCCGGATCCTGGAACGGCGGGCCTCCCTGGGGCGGTTCGGCTCCTACAGGGAGGTCGCCGAGGTCCCGGGGGTCGGGCCCAAGACGATGGAGTTGCTGACCCGCTACACGCGCCTGTAGGTCCTCCCGCCTCGCCCAGTCACTCCCTCGAGTCGGGAGGGCGGTGGTCCTTGGCCCGACGGAGCAGGCGTTCGGTCTGGTCCACGGCTTCCTGGACGACGAGGTCGAGGGGGGCGGTCTTCAGGGTCCGGTCCTCCACCACGACCCGTCCGTCCACGACGACGTGCCGGACATCGTCCCGGCCCATCGAGTAGACGATGGCCGCAGCGGGGTCGCCGGCGGGGACGCAGTGGGGCGCCCGGCGGTCCAGGACCACCAGATCGGCCCGCTTGCCACGGACCACCGACCCGATCTCGTCCTGCAGGCCCAGCACCTCGGCCCCGCCGATGGTCGCCATCCGGAGCACCTGACCGGCGGGCATCGCGGTGGGGCCGTGGAGGGCCTTCTGGACCAGGGCCGCGGCGCGCATCTCCTGGAAGATGTCCAGGTTGTTGTTGCATGGGGCCCCGTCGGCCCCGATCCCCACCCGGACGCCGGCCTCGATCATCGCCGGGATCGGGGCGATGCCCGACCCGAGTTTCAGGTTCGCCGAGGGGCAGTGGAGCACCGCGGACCCGGCAGCCGCCAGCCGGCGGATCTCCTCGCGCGTCAAGTGGACGCAGTGGGCCAGCAGCAGCCGGCGGTCCAGCAGCCCCAGCTGGGCGAAGAGGTCCACCGGGCGGCAGCCGAAGCGGTCCACCGTGATCTGGACCTCCTCCTCGGTCTCGGCACAGTGGGTGTGCACCAGCAGGCCGGTCCGGTTCGCCGCCGCTGCGACTCCCTCCAGCAGGTGGAACGACGACGAGACGGCGAACCGGGGAGCCAGGGCGAAGCGGGCCAGGCCCCCCGTCTCCCGGCACCGCTCGGCCAGCACCAGGGACTCCTGGAGCCCCTGGTCCGGGTTCTCCCGGAGGGCTTCGGGGCCATCGTGGCAGTCCATCAGCACCTTGCTGAAGACGCCCCGGAGGCCCATCTCCAGCGCGGACCGGATCACGACGCCGGTGTGCCGGACGGTGCCCATGTCGTTGATGGTGGTGGTCCCCGACAGCAGCAACTCGGCAGCCCCCAGGCGAGCCGCAGCGCGGATGGAGGCCTCGTCATGGGCCGCCTCCATGGGCCAGGTCCACTGCCGCAACCACTCCATCAGCGGGAGGTCGTCGGCATGGTTCCGCCAGAGGGTCTGGCAGAGATGCACGTGGGTCTGCACGAAACCCGGCAGCACGTAGGCGTTCTCCGCCGGCAGGACGATCGCCTCCTCGGGCGGGGTCAGGAAGGCCCCGATGGCGGCAATCCGGCCGTCCTGGACCAGGATGTCCGCCTCGATCACGGTGTCGTAGGGGTCCATCGTGAGCACGGTCCCGCCCCGCAGGAACACGGGACGGGCCGGCGGGAGGTGCCGGGGCACGAATCCAGACGTGGGGGACGACGGGGCCGTCACGATCGCCCTCCCGGGAACCCGTCCAGCGAGGAGGGTCCGAAGGCCTCGGGCAACAGCGCCCGCAGGGACAGGGTGCGGGAGTCCCCATTGCGGCCCACCAGATGCACCAGAAGGTCCGGGCCGAACTCCCAGAGGGCCTGTCGGCACATGCCGCAGGGGGGACAGGGATCGGGACTGTCGGAGACGATCAGCACCTCAGTGACCTGACGCTCCCCGGCGACCACGGCGGCCGCGATGGCGCCACGCTCGGCACAGAGGGAGACGGGGTAGGAGGCGTTCTCGACGTTGCAGCCGGCGAAGATGGCCCCGGAGGCGGTCCGGATCGCGGCACCGACCCGGAAGCCCGAATAGGGGGCGTAGGCCTGGCGCAATGCCGAGCGGGCGGCCTGCAGCAGGTCCTCGGGGGGAGGGGCCGACATTCACTGGCCTCCATGGGCACCGGGCGTCTCCGGAAGGAACGACAGGGTGCGCTGGAAGAGGTCCCCAAGGCGGCGTCCGGCCTCGAGGCCCACGGCCTTCACCTCCTCGTGGGACAGGATCGCGGTCGAGATGCCCGCGGCCAGGTTCGTGATCACCGAGACACCGGCCACCCGCATCCCAGCGTGGTGGGCCGCGATGACCTCCGGCACGGTGGACATGCCCACCGCATCGGCCCCCAGGGCCCGGAAGGCCCGGATCTCCGCCGGGGTCTCGTAGGAGGGACCCAGCACGCCCAGATAGACCCCCTCCTGGAGGGCGATTCCCAGGGCCTCGGCGGCCTGGCGAAAGGCCTGTCGACCTGCCGGATCGTAGGCCCGCGTCATGTCCGGAAAGCGGGGGCCCAGGGCCTCGATGTGTGGTCCGCGGAGGGGGTTCTGGCCCATCAGGTTGACGTGGTCCCGGATCACCATCAGGTCGCCGACCTGAAAGGCCGGGTTCAGGCCCCCGGCAGCATTGGACAGCAGCAGCCACGGGGTCCCGATCAGGGCCATTGCCCGGACCGCGGCGCAGGCCGTGTCGGGGTCGTGGCCCTCGTAGAGATGGATGCGGCCTGACAGCACCGCGACCTGTCGATGCTCCAGCCGGCCGATCACCAGCACGCCCTGGTGGCCTGCCACGGTGGGTTCCGGCAGACCCAGTTCGCGGAAGGGGAAACGACGGGGCATCGCCAGGCGGTCCTCAAAGCCGGCAAGGCCCGACCCGAGCACCACGGCGACATCCGGCCAGGATTCCGGGTCCAGGGTCTCGGCCAGCACCCGGGCCGCCCGGCAGGCCCGGGTCAGTCCCGGGGAACAGGCGGGATGCCCCTCCACCTGGGCGATGCGATCCCTCGCCGTCACTTCCCTCTCTGCCGCCACCGGGTCTCCTCTCCCTTCGGGCCGCGGGTATTGTAGCCCATGTTGCAAAAGGGGCGGGGGGAGAGGACAATGCGCCGGCCTGTCCTGGAGGGTGTCCGGTGACGTATCGATTCGGGTTGGCGCTACTGGCGGGAGTGCTGTGGATCGGCCTGGGGTGCGGGCGGAAGGAAGCGGCGCCGGAGAAGGTGCCGGTGCAGTCGGCGGGGCTCCCGGAGGCCCGGAAGACCGCGCCCGGGGAGGCCCCGGCCCCGGCCCGGGGAACGGCGCCCGATGACGAGGTGCACCGGGGGGCCATGGCGGGGCAGATGCCACCCGGTCACCCGCCGGTGGCCGGAGGGGAGGCGACTCCGGCCCACGGGGTCGTCGGGGACCCCGCGGAAATCGACGGAGCCGAGGTGCCCCTGCGGAAGACCGGCCTGGGCAGCCGGGCGGAACTGGAGAAGGCCCTGGCCCAGGTCCAGGGGGATGAGGCGAAGCGGCGGTTCGAGGAGGCCTTCCGGTGGACCTTCTCGGTGGACAAGGGGCTCCGGCAGGTCGAGAAGGCCCGGGCGACCTTCCAGGACCTGTTGCGGGCACAGCCGGACCTGGCGCCGGCCTGGCGCGGGCTGGCCTACGTGGCCCTCCAGTCGAACTTCGACCTGCCGGGCGCGGTGGCGGCCTACCAGAAGGCCCTGGAACTCAAGCCCGACTACGCGGAGGTCCACTACGCCCTGGCGTTCCTGTACGCCGGGTCGGACCAGGACAAGGGACGGGATCACCTGAAGAAGGCGCTGGAACTGGGCATCCAGGATGAACAGGGCCTCCGGCAGGTCTATGGGCTCCCCTAGGATCGGGATGTACGAACGCCTGCTGCGTCCGCTGCTGTTCCTGATGGGGCCTGAACAGGCCCACGACCTGGTCCTGGCCGGACTGTCGCTGGTCTCCCGGGTCCCGGGCGTGCCGGGCATGCTGCGGCGGGTCCTCTGCCCAAGGCGGCCGGTCCGCCTGCTGGGGTGTTCCTTCGCCCATCCCCTCGGGCTGGCGGCGGGATTCGACAAGGACGGGGTGGCGCTCCCGGCCCTCTACGGGCTGGGCTTCTCCTTCGTCGAGGTGGGATCGGTGACCGCCGGGCCCTGGCCCGGGAACCCTCACCCCCGGATCTGGCGCCTCCCGCGGCATCACGCGGTGATCAACCGGATGGGACTGCCGTCCCAGGGGGCCGACCGGGTGGCGGCCCGGCTGCGGCGAGGGCGTCCGCCATATCCCGTCTTCATCAACGTCGCCAAGACCGGCGACCCGGGCCTCCACGGGGATCGGGCCGTCGAGGACATCCGCCGGGCCGTGGACGTCCTCCGGGGGGTCGCCGACGTGCTGGTGCTGAACCTGTCGTGCCCGAACACCGAGGACGGGCGGACCTTCGAGGACCCGGCGGCCCTGGCGGAGCTGCTGAGGGCCCTGGCCCTGCGCCCCGGCGACGGCCCGCCGGTCCTCGCCAAGGTCTCCCCGGACCAGCCCGAGGCGGCCCGGGAGGCCCTGGTCCAGGAGGCCCTGCGGGGGGGCGTGACGGGCTTCGTCGCAACCAACACCACGAAGAGCCGGGATGCCCTGGGGGATCCGCCGTCGGGGGGCTGGCCCCAGGGAGGCCTTTCTGGAGAGCCCCTGCGCCAGAGGTCCCTGGCGGTGGTGCGGCATCTCCGGCAGGTGCTGGGGCCCCGGGTGCCCGTGGTGGGGTGCGGGGGCATCTCGGGCCCGGATCATGCGGAGGCCTTCCTGGACGCCGGGGCCGACCTGCTGGAGGCCTACACCGGCTTCCTCTACCGGGGCCCCTGCTTCGTCCGGAAGGTGATCCAGTCTCTCCCGCCCTCCCGGTAGGTCCAGACGGGATCCGCGGGTGCGGTCAGTCCGGTTGACCGGATAGCGGGGGCCGTCTGCGTGGCAAAGGGCAAACGCCATTCTCTCCCCGGCGTCCGGGCATCGCGGTCTCACTGAAGGAAGAGGCACCTGGGGATCAGGGGCTGGAGGCATTCCAGAGGGCCGTGAACCAGGCCTCGGCCTCGGCCATGGGAGGCGCCTGGAAGGTCACCGCCCCGGCCTCGTGGTTGACCCGGAGGCTCGAGTACACCCAGTTCCCGGAGTGGACCGCCAGGGCGTTCTCGGTCAAGAGCAGTTTCGCATGGGTGATCGTGGAGGTCGGGTCGTAGCGCACCGCCACGCCCGCCGCGGCGAGCATCTCCCCGCTGGTCCGGTTCGCGGACTCGACGTCTGCGAAGGACCCGACCTCCAGCACCACCCGGACATCGGCGCCTCGGGCCCGGGCGGCCATGAGGGCGTCGGCCAGGTCCCCGACGTCGCCGCTCCAGTCGCTGGAGAAGTGGTACATGGCCAGCCAGGCCCTCCCGGTGGCCTGTTGCAGCAGCGGCAGGACCTGTTCCCGGTACTGTCCGTCCCCGATCAGGTGGCCCTCGGGCAGCGCCGTGGCATTCACCCGGACCATCCCCGAGGCATCCTGCCAGAGGGCATCGGCGTAACGCTGGAGTTCGGCGGCGGCCGAGGGGGCCTGCAGGAGCAGGTTGGCCTCGTGGTTGTACTCCAACGCCGAAATGGTGAGGTTCGTGGACCCCACCAGGGCCTGGGTCCCGTCCACCGTCAGCAGCTTCACGTGGAGGGTCTTCGTGGAGGCATCCAACCGGGCCTGGACCCCGTTGGTGGACAGGACCTCGACGCGGGTCTGGTTCTGGCCCCTGTCGTCGTCCTCCAGCAGCACCCGGACGTCCACGCCCCTCCTGGCGGCCTGGACCAGGGCCACCGAGACCTCGTCGGGGGCCCACCCCGGCGGGAAGGACTGGTTCACAAGCCGGATGCTCTCCCGGGCCTGGGCGATCATCTCCTTCAGGGCCGGCCGGACCTCCCGGTCCGTGACCAGTCGGGTCTCCGGGGCGGCGGGGCCGGGGTCGGAGGAGGGGTCCGCTCCCGGGTCCCCGGGACCGGGGTCCCGACCGGGATCGGGGGTGCCCGGGTCTCGGCCAGGATCGGGAACGCCCGGGTCCCACCCCGGATCCGGCCAGGAGCCACCCGGGTCTTCCTCGATCCCCCGGTCCGCTCCGAGGTCCGCAGGTTCCGCCGCATCTCCCTGGGAGGGACCGTCCCCCGTGTCGAAGACCCAGGCCAGGTCCCGCCGTTCCAGCAGGTTGCCGCCGCTGTCGCATCCCGCGGCCACGAGGGCCGCCAGCAGGCAGAGGAGTCCCGGGAAGGGGGCCTTCATGGGGTGGCCTCCGCCGGCGACGCGAGTTCCAGCATCCCGCAGGCCGCGCCGATGTCCTGGCCTCGGCTGCGGCGCACGGTGACCGGGTGATGCCGGTCCTCCAGGAACTGACGGAAGGCCTCGACGGCACCGTCGTCCGGTCGGCGGAACGGGCTTCCGGGCCAGGGGTTGAAGGGGATCAGGTTCACCTTGTGGGGGAACCGGGCCAGCATGCGGCTCAGGCGACGGGCGTCGTCCAGGGAGTCCCCGACACCGGCGATCAGCGTGTACTCGATCGTGTAGACGTGTCCGTGGGGCAGCGTCAGGCCCGCCAGGGCCTCCGTCACCGCCTGGAGGTTCCCGTATCGTCGGGCTGCCGGGACCACCTCGTTCCGGACCTCGTCGGTGGTGGCGCAGAGAGACAGGGCGATGCTGACCCCCGTGGCCGAGGCCACGACCTCCGGGATCCGCTCCACCAGCCCCACGGTGGACAGGGTCGTGCGCCGGGGAGCCACCCGGAGCCCCTCCCGGTGGGTCATCACCCGGACCGCCCTCAGGACCTCCGGCAGGTTGTCCAGGGGCTCCCCCATGCCCATGAAGACCACGTTGGTGACCCGGCTCCCCTCCGGGAGCCGCCGCATCGCCGCGTGGACCTGGCCCAGGATCTCCCGGGCCGAGAGATGCCGCACGAATCCCCCCTGGCCCGTCAGGCAGAAGCGGCAGCCCATCCGGCAGCCCACCTGGCTGCTGACGCAGAGGGTGACCCGGTCCTCGGAAGGCATCAGCACCGCCGGGAAGGTCCGTCCGTCGGGGCCGGCAAACAGCAGTTTCTCGCTCCCGTCACGGGACCGGATCACCTGGTAGGGGTCCAGCCGGGAGACCCGGGCCGACCGGGCCAGGGCGTCCCGCAGCCCCTTTGGCAGATTGGTCATCCGGTCGAAGTCCTCGACCCGGTGCTGGTGCACCCACTGGAAGACCTGCAGGGCCCGGTAGGGGGGCTCTCCCTGGAGGGCCGGAAGCAGGGCGATCTCGGAGGGCAGGCGGTCCAGCAGGTCGAGGAGGGTCATGTCACTCATCGCAGGTCATCATCCCGGTTGCGGCACGTCCTGTCCAGCCCGGGCTCCCGGGGACCCTCGGCCCCTCAGGTGGCCGGGACCTCCGCGGCCACCCGGGCCGAGGCATCGATCCCCTCCCGGACCGTCACCTCGACCCGGCGGATGCCCATCGCCCCGACCCGGGGGGAGTCCGCCAGGTCCTGGGCCAGCAGCCCCGCCAGCAACTCGGTGGATGTGTTCGGCAGTGGCAGCACGGCGCAGTCCCTCCGAGGGAGGACCAGCCTCTCCTCCGGGAGGGCCAGGACCAGGGTGTCCTCGGTGGCCTCCAGCGTGCCGACGACCGGTCTGCCCGGGACCAGCAACCGATGATCCAGGGCCTCCAGCAGCCTGGAGACCTCCTCCCGGATCACCGATCGGGCCTCCTCGCTCCGTCCCTCAGGCACGGTCCCCGAGGCCATCACCCGGTAGTCATGGCCGTGGATGGGCTCCCTCCCGGTCGGGGGGATCACCAGGAAATGGGCCGCCGACAGCACGAACCCGTCCACGGTCACCTGGGTCTCGCTCTCCTCCGGGACCTCCCGACGGCCTGGGCGATAGGTGCAGCGGGAGGTGGGGCTTTCATGCACGGTGACGGCACAGACGCCGGGCACCCGCTCGGCGAACTGGTGGTACAGCAGGAAGGCCAGGTTCTCGGAGGTGGGATTCCGGAGTTCCGGCAACTGGTTCAGGTCCCGGTGGTCCAGCGCCGCGACCACCTCCCGGGCGACCCGGGCCAGGTCCCCGAAGTCCATGACCCAGCCCAGCACCGGGTCCACCTCCCCCTCGACGGCCACCTCCACCCGGAAGTGGTGGCCGTGGAGGCGGGAACACTTGTGGGTCGGCGCCACCTCTGGCAGGTGGTGCGCCGCCTCGAAATGGAACTCCTTGACGATCTCGGCCCTCACGGCGGCCTCCCGGCAACGACCGGACCGGGGAATGATGCCCCCGGGCCGCCGAAAGTCAATCGACCGCCCGGTCCCTCGGCCGAAAAACGGCCCCTCGACCCGTCAGGGGCGCCGCCGGAGTCGGACCAGCGTCTCCAGGTGGAATGTCTGCGGGAAGAGGTCCCACATCTCCAGCGCGTCGATCCGGAAGGGGCCCTCCAGGAAGGGGCGGAGGTCCCGGGCCAGGGGGGCCGGGTCGCACGAGACCCAGACCACCCGATCGACGGGAAGGGCGGCCAGGAACCGGGCCAGGCCTGTCCCCAGGCCGGTCCGGGGAGGGTCCATCACCAGCACCTCCTGCCCCTCCAGGAGGTCCGGCCGGGCAGGCAGGGACTCGACGGCCAGGGGGACCCATCGGACCTCCAGGCCCCGGGCCGCCGTCTCCCGGGCCGCCATCCGGGCGGCCTCGCCATTGACCTCCACCGCCGTCACGGTGGCCCCGGCCAGGGCCAGCGGCAGGGTCAGGTTGCCGCTGCCGGCATGGAGTTCCAGGACCCGACACCCCCCGGCGGCCTCGGCCAGTTCCCGGACCCTCCGGGCCAGGGCCGGGTTCAGGTCCAGGTGGGCCTGGGAGAAGCCCCGGGGATCGGTGGGGACCAGGGTCTGGCCGCCGGTCCCATCGTCGGTGGGAACCTTCACCTCCCAGGCGCCGCTGGTGACCCAGGCGCCCCGGTGGCGGACCAGGGCCCCCCGGACCGAGGGCAGGCGCAGGAGGCCCTCGGCGACCCGGTGGGGATCCGGGATGCCCCCCCGGATCACCGCGACCACCCGGCCGTCCTCTCCCAGCACCAGTTCCAACGTGACCGGTCCCTGGACCGGCATGCCATCCAGCGCCGCGGGCAACTGCCCGATCAGGGCCCCCAGGACCTGGTGGGCGATGGGGCAGTCCTGGACCTCCACCAGCGCCTGGGACCCGCGCCGGAAGAAACCGATCCGCCAGCGGCCCTTTGGATCCTCGCCATGGACCTCGATCCGGCCGCGCCAGTGCCAGGGGGCGCCGCTGCGCACCACCGGGGTCGGGGCCTCGACGTGGCCGATCCGGGCCAGCACGTCCCGGAGCACCTCGGCCTTGTGGACCGGTTGCCGCTCCTCCCGGAGGTGCTGGAGGTGACACCCGCCGCACTCCCCGTACCAGGGGCAGGGGGGCGGGACCCGATCGGGACCCTCCTCCAGCACCCGGACCAGGCGCCCCTCGACATGGCCTCGATGGACCCGCTCCGGGACGGCCGTCACGAGGTCTCCCGGCGCCGTGAAGGGCACCAGCCAGACCTTCCCCCCGACCCGGCCGAGTCCCATGCCCTGGTGGACCAGCCGATCCACCCGGATCGTCGCCGTGCCGTCGGTCATGCCCCTGGACCTCGTCGTCCTGGCGCCCCATTATCACCCGGCTCGGGGCCCGTGGAGGCCTGCCGCTGCCACCCGGGGTGGCCGTGGCGTTCCCCCGTGCCCGGAGATGCGGGCTGTGGGATGATCCGGCCATGGGGACGTTTCCCGTTCGTCCGGAAAAGGAACAGGCGCTCCGGGAGCGGATGGACCGCCTCGGGATCCGGGAGGAGGACCTGGAGGAGACCTTCGTCCGCTCCGCAGGACCCGGGGGCCAGAAGGTCAACAAGACCTCCTCCTGCGTCCAGATCGTCCACCGGCCCACCGGGCGGCTGGTCAAGTGCCAGGAGTCCCGGTCCCAGGGCCTCAACCGGTTTCGGGCCCGGGAGATCCTGGTGGAGGCCATCGAGGATCAGGTCCTGGGAGAGCAGAGCGCCCGGCGCCAGGAGGCCGAGAGGATCCGCCGCCAGAAGCGGCGGCGGAGCCGGCGGGCCCGGGAGAAGATGCTGGAGGGCAAGCGCGCCCGGGGGGAGGTGAAGGCCCTGCGGCGTCCCCCTTCAGCCGAGGACTAGTGTCAGGAGGAGAGGTTCCATGCCCCTGTACGAGTTTCGATGCCAGGCATGCCAGAGGGACTTCGAGGAACTGGTCCCGATGGGGACCGTCACGGCGACCTGCCCGTCCTGCGGGTCCGGCGACGTGGAGCGGCTGGCCTCCACGGCGGCCTTCTCGGTCGGCGGTCGCATGACCACCACCGGGTCGTCCCACGGGTGTTCCGGCTGCACCTCGTCGAACTGCAGTTCCTGCGGGACCGGCGGCAGTTCCTGCGGCTGCGGTTCCTGCGGCTGACGCGGGCCCTGGGTCACTCCCGCATCAGGGCCTCGGCCAGGGGATAGCGGGGGCGGATGTCCACCGGGACCGTCGAGAGGCGGGCCAGGGCCTTGCGGACCTCGTCGGGCATCGACCCGTAGGTGTCCAGCATCCTCCGGGCGCCCTCGTAGTCGCCCTCGGCCTGGATGGTCAGCAGTCGCCGGGCCAGTTGTCGCAGGGAGTCCTCGTAGCGGCCCAGGTCGATGTGCAGCGTCTGCCGGTCGTCCCAGGTGACCACGCCCTGCTCCCGGAGCCAGTTGTACTGGATCATGTTGGCGATCCCGTGGGCCTCGGTGACCCCGAAGCGGATGGACCGGAAGATCCCCGCCAGGTAGGTCGGCCCCATCGCCGCCTCGACCTCCCGGGGCAACAGCCCCTTGCGGACCAGGAACAGGGCGTTCAGGACGCCCAGGACGTCGGCCTTGCACTCCTCGATGCCCGAGTAGGTCTCCTTCAGGGCGAGGTTCACCGTGGTGGTCCCGCCCCCCGGCAGCGCCAGCACCCCCGGGCCGAGGCCGTGGCTGACCTCGTGCATCAGGATGAAGTTGAAATAGGCGTCGAAGGAGATGCGGTCCTGGAGGGCGGGGTCCAGCAGGGTCCGGGCGATGGGGATCAGGCTCCGACGGAACTTGGCCTCGCCGACGTTCTTGAGCAGGACCTTCTTGGACCCCTTCGCGGTCCGCACCCGTTCGTCGTTGGGGAGGTTGAAGGCCGTCGTCTGGACTCCCGCCGCGGTGTCGCCGGAGGTGAAGATCACCTGCACGACGGCGATGGGGGAGGACTTGCCGCGACTGAAGTTCTTGTGGCGGTCATCCACCGGCAGGGCCGCCTCCATCTCGTCCAGCAGGCCCGCCACGGCCTGCAGCTTGTGGCTCTCGGCGGCGTCTCGGAGGGTCACGAAGGCCTCGAAGGAGGCCTTGAGGTTCATCAGGCCGTCCTCGTACACCTCGTAGGGGCCGATGACGACCTCCAGGGCCGATGAGACCTCCGGGGGGCCCGAGTGGAGGTCCATCCAGGCCATGTCGCTCTCGAAGTAGTCGTTGGTCCGGAAGGCCTCGGCCCGGGTCCGGAGGAACCGGGCCAGCATCGGGTCCCGGGTCTTCGAGGCGGCCTCCAGGAGCCACCGGGCCGCCTCCTCCAGGTCCTCCCGGTAGAACTCGCTGTAGGGAATCGCCTTGAGCCGATCCCCGTCTCGGCGGATCACCGTGAAGGGGGACAGGAAGTCCTCCCGGTCCTCGGGGTGGGCGGCGATCCAGGCCTCGAACTCCTCCACCGTCAGGTCCTCCGGGTAGAAGGTGGCCCCTCGGGGCTTCTTCCCGGTTCCGTAGAAGGGGGCATGGTCCTCCAGCCGGTCGAACCGGCCCCGGTGGATCTCCACGTACTCGGCCAGCAGCCGCCCCAGGGGGTCCGTCCTCTTCCGGAGGTCCTGGAGCACCTCCATGCCGTCGTGGGAGGCCTGCTTCCAGAAAATCCGATCCATCACCGCCGCGGCCTTCAGCAGCGGCCGCAGGACCTCCAGGTCCTCCGGTGGGATGGTCCCTCGATCCACCGTGATGTCCACGTCGGCGAACTGGGCCCGTCGCCGGGCCAGTTCCTGCTGGTCCAACCCCGTCATCGCCGTCTCCCGGTTTCCGGCCCCCGTTGCGCAGGCCACCATCCCCAACCACAGCCACGCCGCTGCCCGGTGTCCCATCGTCTCCTCCTCAGGTCTCCTGGCGCCTCCAGATCAGACTCACCGTGGTCCCGGCCCCCTCCCGGGTCTCGATCTCCACCCGGCCGTTCGATTCCTGCATCACCTGCTGCACAAAGGCAAGCCCCAGCCCGGTGCCCCGGGGCTTCGTGGTGGCGAAGGGCTCGAAGATCCGCGACCGGAAGGCCTCCGGGATCCCGACGCCGTGGTCCCGGACCCGCACGATCGCCTCGTCTCCGGCCTCCTCGATGGCCACCTCCAGCAGGCCGCCCTCGGGCATCGCCTCCCGGGCGTTCCGGACCAGGTTCTGGAGTGCCTGACGCAACTGCCCCTCGTCGCAGGACACCCGGACCGGGTGGTCGGGCTCCCGGACCTGCACCTGGACGCCGGCGGCACCCAGTTCCTCGGCCAGGAAGGCCAGGGTCCCTCGGACCAGGGGCCCCAGGTCGCAGGGGGCCAGCACGCCCCGGGGCATGCGCCCGAACCGCAGGTACTCCTCGGTGATCTCCGACAGGCGGTCCACCTCCCCCTGGACCGACCGCAGCAGGTCCTTCATCCGGGACAGGTCGGTGCCCGGGGAGGCGACCATCTCGGCCAGCAGGTCCACGTTCAGGGAGATCGAGTTCAGGGGGTTCCGGATCTCGTGGGCCACCACCGACGCCATGCGGCCCACCGTGGCCAGGCGCTCGGTGCGGATTCGGTCCTCGGCCGCCCGGGCCTGCCGCTCGGCCTGGAGGGAGAGGGCCTGGGCCAGACCGTTCAGGGCCTCCGAGAGGCCGGCCAGTTCCCGGGGGGCTCCCCGGATCGTGACGGGGGCATGGTCCCCGGCGGCCAGTCGCCGGATGGCGGCGATCAGGTCCCCGACGGGCCGCAGGGCCCGCAGGGAGTAGAGCAGCACGACCAGGGCCACGACCAGGGCCAGGGCCGAGACGCCGATCACGAGCAGGGAGACCTTCGTGCGCCGGGCCACCAGGTCCGCCTCGGCCTCCCGCAGGGCGGCCAGGGACTGGCTCTGGACCCGCAGCGTGGCCCCCCGCATGAGCCGCAGGACCCGCAGGATGGCCCGCGCCTGGGTCTCGGCCTCCCCGACGGCCCCGGCCTTCTGGGCGGCGTCGAGCCGGTCGATCAGGGTGGTCAGGGCCTCCTCGGCCGACGGGGGGATCGTGGGGTCCTGTCCAGGGGAGCGGCGTTGCAGGGTGGATGCCTGCCTCGCGGAGGCCGCTGCCCCGGCGAAGTCGGCGGACCGGGCCTCCGAGAAGACCCCCGACGTGGCGGCGGCCTCCAGGGCGTCGGCGGCGGCCCGGAGGCGGTCGAAGAGATGGAGACGCTGGAGCAGCAGGCGGGACCGGTCCAGGTCCACGGACCGGGAGGATCCCAGGAGGTCCTCGACGCCGCGGGTCTCGGACAGCAGCGCCGTGAGGTCCTCCACGGTCGGGGAGACGGTCCCCTTGAGCAGGGAGACCTCCTCCAGCAGCCGGTCGGCGGTCCAGGCCAGGTAGCCGAGGGCCAGGCCGAAGACCACCGCCTCGGTGGCCAGTCCGATGCCGATCTGTGCCCGCAGGGAGGTCCTCATGGCCGGGGAAGCATAGCACGGCGGGTCGGGGGTCAGCCGTCGCCCACCGAGAAGGACCAGAGGGAGGGATCGACCCCCAGGGTCAGCCAGGCCTGACGCCAGCACTGGTCCGGGGGGACCTCGAAGACGATCCGGAGGTCCACCGGCGCGGTCATCCAGGCCCCCTCCCGGATCTCGGACTCCAGCTGGTCCGGGGCCCACCCGGCGTTGCCCAGGCAGAAGCGGAAGGTCGGCACGGGGCTGGCGGTCAGCAGGTCCCGGAAGACCCGCTGGCTGCCGGTGACCCGCAGGTCCGGTCCGGCGGGGAACGACTCGCCCCGGGGGTCTGTCCCCCGGAAGAGGACCCACCCGGTTCCCAGCTGGACCGGCCCCCCCAGGAACACCGGTCGCCCGCCGATGTCCTCGCCGGGATTCGGGAGGCCGGTGGCCTCGAGGACCTTGCGGAGCGGCTCCGGGGAGGGGCGGTTGATCACGAGGCCCAGGGCGCCCTCGGGTCCGTGGGCGAAGAGCAGCACGACGGTCTGGCGGAAGTTCGGGTCCAGCAGCGTGGGGGTCGCCAGCAGCAGGGAGGGGGCGAGGCTCTGGAACATGCGGCGTCCCCGGTCCATGGGTCCTCCTCAAGGATGCCGTCATCGGGGCTGCGTGGCAAGGTCTCCCCTCCCGGCCCCTCTGCGATGGCCACCGACCCTCCGGTCCCACCAACCGAGGTTGCAGAAATGGGCGGCCTCTGGAATGCTTGCGCCCGGCCGTCGATGGCCGGCGGCCCGAGCCCCCTTGCCAGGAGGATGCCGATGATCGCCCCGTTCCAGAACGAGCCCCTGACCGACTTCTCTCGGCCGGACCTGCACCGGGCCCAGATGGAGGCCATCGCCCGGGTGGAGGCCTCCTTCGGACGGTCGATCCCCCTGCGGATCGGCGGACAGGAGAAGACGACCAGCGACGTGATCCTCTCGCTCAATCCGTCGAACCCCTCGGAGGTGGTGGCCCAGGTCTCCAAGGCCACGCCGGAACTGGCGGTCGAGGCCGTCGAGGCGGCCCACCGGGCCTTCGGGCCCTGGTCCCGCTGGGAACCGGCCGCCCGGGCCCGGGTGCTGCTCCGGGCCGCGGCGATCCTGCGGCGACGGCGCTTCGAGGCCAATGCCCTGATGATCCTGGAGGCGGGCAAGCCCTGGGTCGAGGCCGACGCCGACACGGCCGAGGCCATCGACTTCCTGGAGTTCTATGCCCGGGAGGCGATGCGTTACGGCGAACCGCAGCCGGTCACGACGATGCCCGGCGAGGAGGACAACCTCTACTACATCCCCTGCGGGGTCACGGTCGTGATTCCCCCCTGGAACTTCCCGCTGGCCATCACCACCGGCATGACCAGCGCGGCCCTGGTGGCGGGCAACACGGTCGTGCTGAAGCCCGCCTCGCCGACTCCCGCCATCGCCTGGCTGCTGGTCGAGGTGCTTCGGGAGGCGGGGTTGCCCGACGAGGTGCTGAACTACTGCCCCGGCAGCGGCGGCAGCATGGGGGACGCCCTGGTCGCCCATCCGAAGACCCGGATCGTGGCCTTCACCGGCAGCATGGCCGTGGGGCTCCACATCAACGAACTGGCCGCGAAGGCCCAGCCGGGTCAGATCTGGATCAAGCGGGTGATCGCCGAAATGGGCGGCAAGGACGCCATCCTCGTCGCGGACGACGCGGACCTGGAGGAGGCGGCCGTCGGCGTGGTGTCAAGCGCCTTCGGGTACCAGGGGCAGAAGTGCAGCGCATGCAGCCGGCTGATCGTGATGGACCAGGTCCACGACGCCCTGGTGGACCGAGTGGTGGATCTGGCCCGGGCGATCACCGTCGGGCCGCCGAAGGACCCGGCCCATCGGATGGGGCCGGTGATCACCGACGCCGCGATGGCGACGATCCAGTCCTACATGGAGGTGGGACGGTCCGAGGGCCGGCTGCGGACCGGCGGCGGTCGCCTGGATGCCCCGGGCTACTTCCTGGAGCCGACGATCTTCGACGACGTGGCGCCCCAGGCCCGGATCGCCCAGGAGGAGATCTTCGGGCCGGTGCTGGCCTGCACCCGGGCCCGGGACTACGACGAGGCCCTGGCCATCGCCAACGGCACGGTCTATGGCCTGACCGGCGCGGTCTATTCCCGCAGCCGGGAGCGGCTGGAGAGGGCCCGCCGGGAATTCCACGTGGGCAACCTCTACTTCAACCGCAAGTGCACCGGGGCGATGGTCTCGGCCCATCCCTTCGGGGGCTTCAACCTGTCGGGGACCGACAGCAAGGCCGGTGGCCGCGACTACCTGCTGCTGTTCCTGCAGGCCAAGAGCGTGGCCGAGCGCTTCTAGAACCTGGAGGATGACGGTGGCGGAAGACCGCGTGTTCTACATCACGACCCCGATCTACTACGTGAACGACCGGCCCCACATCGGCCATGCCTACTGCACGGTGCTGGCCGACGTGCTGGCCCGCTACCACCGGCTCTTCGGGGAAGAGACCTTCTTCCTGACCGGGGTGGACGAGCACGGCCAGAAGGTCCAGGAGGCGGCGGCGAAGCGGGGCCTGTCGCCCCAGGCCCACTGCGACGAGATGCAGGCCCACTTCCGGAACCTCTGGCCGACCCTCCACGTGGTCCACGACGACTTCATCCGGACCACGGAGCCGCGCCACGAGGCGGTCGTCCAGGAGGCCCTGCAGCGGCTGTGGGACGCCGGGGAGATCTACCGGGGGGAGTACGAGGGGTTCTACAGCCCCAGGGTCGAGAAGTTCTTCACCGCCGAGGAACTGGTGGACGGGAAATGCCCCGAGACCGGCGGCGAGGTCTTCCGCATCCAGGAGGCCAACTACTTCTTCCGGATGTCCCGCTACCAGGATGCCCTGATCGACCACATCCGCCGGAACCCGGACTTCATCGCCCCCGAGTCCCGGCGCAACGAGGTGCTGGGCTTCCTGTCCCAGCCCTTGAAGGACCTGTGCATCAGCCGCCCGAAGGCCCGGCTCTCCTGGGGAATCCCGCTCCCCTTCGACCCGGAGTTCGTCACCTACGTCTGGTTCGACGCGCTGCTGAACTACTGCAGCGCCATCGGCCTCTACCGGGACGAGGAGCGATTCCGCCGCCTCTGGTCCGGGGCCCACCACCTGATCGGCAAGGACATCCTGACGACCCACAGCGTGTACTGGACCACGATGCTGATGGCCCTGGGCCTTCCGCTGCCCCGGCGCATCATCGCCCACGGGTGGTGGCTGGTCGATCGCACCAAGATGTCCAAGTCCCTGGGCAACGTGGTGGACCCCCTCTCGTTGAAGGACCGCTACGGCGTGGACAGCCTGCGCTATTTCCTGATGCGGGAGATGGTCGTGGGCCTGGACGCCGACTTCAGCGAGGAGGCCTTCCTCCGGCGCCACAACTTTGACCTGGCCAATGACCTGGGGAACCTGGTGAACCGGCTGGTCCGGTTCGCCGAGCGGGCCTTCCAGGGCCGGGTGCCGCCCCCGGCGGACCGGGAGGTGTCGTCCCAGGACCGGTCGCTGCGGGAGATGGCCCAGGCCGCCGGGCCCCTGGTCCGGTCCCTGGTGGAAGCCCTCCGGGTGGAGCAGGCCGTCGAGGCGGCGATGAACCTGGTGCGGCGCATCAACCGCTACCTCGCCGAGACGGAGCCCTTCAAGGTGGTCAAGGAGGACCCGGCCCGGGCCGGGGCCCTGGTCTATCAGGCCCTGGAGGCCCTGCGCATCGCCTTGACGCTGCTGCGCCCCGTCATGCCTGGCAAGTGCACGGAACTCTTGAAGGCCATCGGGGCCGACACGACGGAGGGCCGCCTGGAGGACCTCCGGTGGGGCGGCCTGGCGGCCGGGACTCCTCTGGCTCTGGAAGGGGCGCCCTTCCCGAGGCACGAGGTTCCCTCCTTCGAGGGGGAGCCGGCGGCCCCTGCGGCGGAGGCCCCGAAGGCCCCTGCTTCCGAGGGCCCGGCCCTCGTCTCCATCGAGGACTTCCAGAAGATCCAGTGGAAGGTGGGGACCGTGGTCTCGGCGGCGCCGGTCCCGGGCAGCGACAAACTGCTGGCCCTGGAGGTGGACCTGGGAGAGGGGGCGCCCAGGCCGCTGGTGGCGGGGATCGGCAAGGTGTACGATCCCGCGTCGCTGGTGGGGCGCCAGGTGGTGGTGGTGGCGAACCTGGCCCCCCGGAAGGTCTTCGGCCGGGAGTCCCGAGGCATGGTGCTGGCCGCCTCCGGGGACCAGGGACCGGTGCTGCTGGCCCCCATGGCCCCGGTGCCCCCGGGGACCCCGGTCCGCTGACCCGGCAGGTCAGGGGGCATCGGCAGCCGCCGGCGTGACCTCCGAGGCGGCCGATCGGGACCCGGGGACCCCGGTCACAACCAGGCACTCCAGGTAGTCCGCCGCCTTCAGCATCGGGTAGTCCGGGCGGTTGCGGGACCTTGCCTCCCGACGGGCCATCGCCTCGGCGATGCCCAGGCGCTGTTCGCAGTCCTGGATCGCCGGCACCGGGAAGAGGGATGGCAGGGGCCCCCGGGAGGGCAGGGGGGCCAGATGCCCGTGGAGGTCCTCCTCCCGGAACGCCACCGGGAAGTCCTTTCCCGGGGCCGGCGGCACTGGCACGTCAGGTTCCACCCCGAGGACCTGGAGCGTGCGCCCCGAGGGGCCGTAGTAGCGGGCCACCGTCAGTTTGATGTGGTAATCCCGCCGCATCAGCGGCGAGAACAGGGTCTGCACCGAGGCCTTCCCGAAGGTTCGTTCCCCAACCACCAGCGCCCGGCCGTTCTCCTGGAGCGCCGAGGCCAGGATCTCCGAGGCCGACGCACTGGCGGCGTTGACCAGCACCACGACCGGAAAGGTCCAGGCCCCGGGCCGCGCCCGGTAGGTCTCCTCCCGGTCGCTGGCATTCCGGACCGTCACGATCACGCCGTCCTCCAGGAAGTCGTCGGCCAGGTCCACGGCCTCCTGGAGCAGCCCTCCGGGGTTGTTTCGGAGGTCCAGCACCAGACCCCGGAGGCGCTTGCCCCGGGTTCGGGCCACAAGGTCCTCCACGGCCTGGCGAACCGCCTCCCGGGTCCCCTCGACGAAGCCGCCGATCTTGATGTAGCCGACGTCCGGGTGGGCCTCCAGCAGCCTGGCCGAGACGTTGCGGACCTCGATGTGGTCCCGAACGATCGTGAAGGTGAGGTCCCGGGGCTCCCCCAGGCGACGGATCGTCAGTGTCACCGGGCTCCCTTTGGGCCCCCGGACCCGCCGGATCACCTGCCGCAGGGACAGCCCCCGCACGGGCATTCCATCGACGGCGACCACGACGTCCCCGGCCCGGATTCCCGCCTGGAAGGCCGGCTGTCCCTCAATCGGGGACTCAACCAGCACCTCTTCGCCCCGCTGGAAGAGCACGGCCCCGATCCCTTCGAAGGACCCGTCCCGGGTCTGGCGGGAGTTCTCCTCCCAGGCCTTCGCCGAGACGATGCTGGAGTGGGGGTCCAGGGCGGACAGGAAGCCCTGGGCCGCCGCGATCCAGAGCCGAGACTCCTCGGGGACCCGTTCCTCCGGGGGGCGGCCCAGGGCCCATGCGAACACCCGCTCGAAATCCGCCTCCAGGAAGGGGGTCTGGGCCCAGGCCTGGTCCAGACCCTCCTGGTGCTTCCGGAGTTGCGCCCGGTAGCGCGATACCTGGTTCCGGCTCCAGGATTCCCCGGGGCGTTCCCGGTCGGGACGCAGGCGGATCAGCCGGACGGGGGCCCTGGGCCAGGGGGCCTCGGAGGTTCCCAGGTAGCGCCCGGTGACGAAGGGGTGCCTCCGGTGGGTCCGCCACCAGGCCTCGGGGACCAGTTCCGCCGGGGGTGTCAGGGAACGGACCACCTGGTTGGCCGCGGCGACCCAGGCCCGGCGATCATCGAAGTTCGAGTCGATGTGGAAGAGTCGGGCGAAGCGCCGGACCTCGGCGAAGTCCTTGCGCCCGAACTCGATCCCCTCCCAGCCGTCGGACTCCTCCTCGGGGTCCGAGGTGTCGTCGCCGATTCCCTGGCCCTGAAAATCCAGGTCCGGGACCCCGGGGGCCGCCGGGGCCCAGCGGCCGGCGGCCAGCAGGCATCCGATTCCCAGCGTGACCGATGCCACGACTCTCACGGGTCCTCCAGGGGGATCTGGCGCCGTCCCTCCCACCGATGATACGGGAGACGGACGACCTTGACACATCGGCGGAGGCCGGTGGGCGCCGGGAGTCCCTCCCGAGACAGGAAACCGTTCTCCGGGAGGGTTTCTTCCCGGGCGGCGCCGGGATAGCATGCCTCGCGGGTCTCCTGCCAGGCACGAGACACCAGGGTGGCATCGGACAGGCCAGGAGGCCGAGGGGGACGCCATGCAGATCCTGATGACGGCCACGGTGGACCTGGGGGTCTCCCTGGGCGTGGATGACCGGGCCTTCCACCTCTCGGCGACGGAGGCGTCCCGGACGGCCGGTTTCCTGGCCCGGTGGCCGGGGGCCAGGTTGCCCCCGGTCGAGGAGGTCCCCCAGGGGGAACTGGACCTGCCGCTGGGGGTCGGGCTGTCGGTGGACCTGGCCGAGGCGGGCATGGTCCGGACCTGGAGGGAAGGGGCCCGGGTCTTCAGCCGGGGAGAGGGCCTCCGGTGGCTGCTGGACTGGGTGCCGGCGCTGGCACCGTGGTCGGCATCGTTCCAGGCGACGGAGGACCGCCTGACGCGGCTGTTCGAGGCGGTCGAGGTTGGCCCCTGCCGGTGGAAGGTCTTCGGGATCGGGGTCGGCGTGCTGCAGGCCTGGATCGACGGCGTCCCGGAAGCGGATGCGGACCTCGCCCTGGTCCTGTGCAAGGCGTACGAGTACGCCGGGTATCGGGATCTGACCCGGGCGTTGCGGCCTCTGTGCCTCGACGTCCTGGAGACCTTCGGGGTCAACGACCGGATGGCGCAGATCAGCCGGCGCTTTCACCTGGAGACCCGGGAGGAGGTCGATGCCTGGGACCGGAATCGGCGGCCCGACGTCTTCGACCAGGGCTTCCACCACACCCTGATCCTGGCGGAGGACTCGCCGGGAGCCCCTGTGGCACTGGAGTGGCTGCGATCCTACGAGACGGAGCAGGACTGGGTGCCGATCCAGAACGACTGCGGCAAGGTGTTCCTGGGATGGGCCGCGAGCCTGCTCTGGAGCCCGCCGGGATCGCCCCCGTCCCTGGGAGACCCGGAGGGCCCGGTGGCGACCGTTGCCCGGATCCTGGAGGTCGCGAACCTCTGCCTGGGCGTGTTGATGTCCTACGAGAAGCACTTCGCGAAGCGGATGCGCCAGGCGGTGCAGCAGTCCCTGAGCCGCGAGAAGGCGACCCTGAACCTCGCGGAACTGAACGAGATGCGGGCCCTGGCCGGGGCCGTCACCGAGCTGACCCGCTTCTCGTCGATGACCTCGTCCATCTCGGCCCGGGTCCTGCTGGAACGGTGGGAGCGCGTGACCGCGATGCCGGACCGGCAGGAGCGGATCCAGCGGGCGGCGGAACTGCTCCACACGGTCCAGGGGGAGGCGATTCGCCTGGAGGACGAGCGCAAGCAGCAGCGGCTGTCGGCCTGGGGGTTCGTGCTGGCGGCCTTCACGCTGGTCAGCACCGTCTCGGACATCATCGCAACGGTGGACTACAACCACGACCTGGTGCCCCAGATCCTGGGACGCACGGTGCTGCTGGCCAGCGGTCCCCTGCTGTTCATCTGGCTGCTCCGGCGGTCCCTGGGGGGCTCCCGGTGACGCTCCGGGGGCCTGCCGGCAAGACGGGAGGCCGAGGACCCGGGGAGCGGCATGCCAGGGGCCGGGATCGTGCTACACTCGGACCGCATCCAGCGATTCCCGGGCCGGGGGGTAGGATGAATCCGGGGGCCTTTGCCATCTACCTGAACGCCAATGCCCGGAGGGTCTCGCCCGAGGTGGTGACCCGGATCGAGGAACTGGTTCCGCCCGACGACATCTTCTTCGCCTCCTGTCCCGAGGATGCGGATCGCTTTGCCATGGTGATCCTGGATCGGGGGTACCCGACGGTCTTCACAGGCGGCGGCGACGGGACCTTCGTGGGTCTCGTGAACGCCCTGTGGCGGGAATCCCTCCGGCGCCCGAACCGGCCGGCGCTGCCGGTGATCGGGGTGCTGTCGCTGGGGACGGGCAACGCCCTGTCGCTCATGACCTCCCCGGGCAACCCGATCCAGGACCTCAAGAAGTACGTGACCAACCCGAGCCAGGACCTCTGGACCATCTCGCTGGTGGAGGCCGAAGGGGTCCTGGTGCCCTTCGCGGGGGTGGGGATCGACGCCGAGATCCTCCACGACTACATCCACGTGAAGGAACGGTTCGGCCAGGGGCGGCTGAAGCCGCTGTTCCAGAACGTCGGAGGCTACTTCGCATCGTTCTTCGGCGCGACCTTGCCCCGGCATGCCCGGGAGGGGTTGCTGGGCGGGGGCGTTCGAATCCGGGTCGAGAACCTCGGCCCCGAGGCCTGGCTGCTGGGTCCCGAGGGGGTCCGCCAGCGGCGCTACGGCCCCGGCGATCTTCTCTACGAGGGACCGGCCGTGATCGCCAACTGCGGGACCATCCCCATCTACGGGTACGGGATGCGGCTGCTCCCCTGGGCGAACCAGGACCTGGACTGCTTCCAGGTGCGGGTCTCGGCGGTCTCCATCGCCTGGTCCCTCGTGAACCTGCATCGGGTCTGGCGAGGCGACTTCCAGGCCGAGGGATTGATGGACTTCCATGCCTCCCACGTCCGGGTGACGGCCTCCAGGCCCATCCCGCTGCAACTGGGAGGCGACCTGGCAGGCTTGAGGGATCAGGTGGAGTATCGGATCGTTCCCAGGGCGATCCGGCTGTTGCGTTTCCTGTAGGGACCGATCGGAGGAGGAAGGATCATGACTCGCCACGTCTGCCTTGTCTGTGGCTACGTCTACGACCCGGCGACGGGAGATCCGGTGGGGAGGATCCCTGCGGGGACGGCCTTTGAGGACCTTCCGGACGGATGGGTGTGCCCCGAGTGTGGCGCCCAGAAGGAGATGTTCGAGGCCCAGGAGGAGTCCTGAGGAGGGTCGATGGACCGCAGGCACTTCGTGATCGTCGGTGGGGGAGGCGCCGGGGTCGAGGCGGCGGCGGCGCTGCGTCAGGCGGACCCCGAGGCCCGGATCGCCGTGTGGACCGACGAGGAGGTGCCCTACTACGCCCGGATTCGCCTGGGGGAGGTCGTGGATGGTCGGAGCCGGCCCGAGGACCTCTTCTTGCGCCTGCCGTCCTGGTGGAAGGACCAGGGGATCGAACTTCGGCTGGGAGTGACGGTGGAGGGCATCGACCCGGGGCAGGGGCGGGTGCAGGACGGGGAGGGGACCTGGACTCCCTGGGACGCCCTGCTCTTGGCCACGGGGGCTCGGCCGTTCCTGCCGCCGATCCCTGGGATCGACCGGCCGGAAGTGGTGACGTTGCGGCGGATGAAGGACGCCCTGGCGATCCGGGACCGCCTGGCCGGGAGTCGGAGGGCCGTGGTGCTGGGAGGGGGGCTGTTGGGGCTGGAACTGGCCGCCTCCCTGGCCCAGGCGGGCATCGCGGTGACGGTGGTCGAAGCGGCACCCTGGTTGCTGCCACGGCAGGTGGACCCGGAGGGTGGGGAGGTCCTGCGGGGACTCCTGGCCCGCCGGGGCATCGACTTTCGCCTGGGGACCACCGCCGGGAGCCTGGAGGGGGGCGCCAGCGGGGGGTGTCGCGTGGTCCTGTCGTCCGGCGAATCGCTGGAGGCCGACCTGGTGCCGGTGATGGCCGGGGTCCGGAGCGAGACGTCCCTGGCGAGGGCCGCCGGCCTGGACGTGGCCTCGGGGATCCGGGTGGACGACGGGATGCGGACCTCGGCCCCGGGAGTCTTCGCCGCCGGGGACTGCGCCGAGCACCGGTCGGGAATCTACGGGTTCTGGAGCGCGGCGACGGAACAGGGCCGGGCGGCGGGCCGGGCGATGGCCACCGGGGACAGCCCCTACCAGGGGTCCGTGCGCACCACGACGCTGAAGGTCACCGATGTGGCCCTGTTCAGCGTCGGCGATCTCCAGGGCCCGGCCGTCCGGGTGGAGCGGCATCGGGAGGGGGACCGCTATCGGTGCGTCCGGCTGGACGAGGAAGGACGGGTCGTCGGGGCGGTGCTGATCGGGGACCTGGGGCTCCGAAAGGCCCTGATGCTGGCGATGATGTCCCGGAAGGCGTGGGAACCGCTGCAGGGAGGAACGCCATGACGGTCGAGGGAATCATCCGGACGGCGCTGCAATACGAAGAGAAGGTTCGGGACGTCTATCGCGAGGCGGCGGCCGCCGCCGGCGATGCCACGGGGAGGCGGGTCTGGGAGGTCCTGGCCCGGGAGGAACAGGGGCACCTGGACTACCTGCACTCCCGACTGGAGGAGTGGCAGAAGACGGGCCGGGTCCGGGCCGTGGAACTGGGGACCCTGATCCCGGGTCGGGAGCGGCTCGAGGAGGCGATGAAGGGTCTGCAACAGCGGGTCCGGCTGCCCGAAGAGGAACGGGACTCGGCCCTGGCGGCCCTGCGGCGGGCCGAGGAGGCCGAGCGGGCGACCGCGGCCTTCTACCGCCAGGCGGTGGCGTCGCTTCCCGGGGAGGAGGAGCGGCGCATGTTCGCCCGGTTCCTGGAGATCGAGGAGGGACATGCCCGGATCGTCCAGGCGGAGATCGATGCCCTGACGGGCCTGGGGTTCTGGTTCGACATGCAGGAGTTTCGCCTGGAGGCGGAGTGATCGCGTTGACAGCCGCCGGCGGGGCGCGCTAGAACGCCTCGGCGGGTCCATGGGGGAGGACCATGTACCTGGGACGCGTGGTCGGAACGGTCGTCGCCACCCGGAAGGCCGAGGGCCTCGAGGGGATCCGGCTGCTGGTGGTGCAGCCCCTGAACCCGGACCTGTCCCCCCGGGGCAACCTGGAGGTGGCCGCCGACGCGGTGCAGGCCGGGCCCGGGGAGGTGGTGCACCTGGTGGGAAGCCGGGAGGCGGCGCTGGCGTTTCCCGGGTGGTTCATTCCGGTGGACGCGGCCATCGTCGGGATCGTCGATGCGGTGAACCTGGAGGCGCAACCGTGACATTGTGCAAGGTCCTGGGCAATGTCGTCTCCACCGTGAAGCATCCCACCTACCGGGGGCACAAGGTGATGATCGTGCAGCCGGTGGACGAGGCCGGGCGACCCACCGACCCCTCGTTTCTGGCGGTCGATCGGGTCCAGGCGGGGCCCGGGGACCTGGTCCTGGTGATGCGGGAGGGCAATGGGGTCCGGCAGCTGCTCCGGGAGAAGTTGCTGCCGATCCGGTCCCTGATCGTGGGGATCGTCGATGCCGTCGATGCCCGGGTTCCCGAGGGGCCCGTGTCCGGCGCCCGGTCCGGGGAGGTCCGATGAACGCCAGCCTGACGTTGCCGGAACTCCAGCGGGAGGTCGTCCGGGTGGCCCGGGCCCTCCATGCCCGGGGATTCGTGGCGAACCACGAGGGCAACGTCACCGCCCTGACCGGCGATGGCAAGGTGCTGGCGACGCCCACGGCGATGTCCAAGGGGGACGTCCGGGAATCGGACCTGGTGCTGCTCGACCGGGCTGGACGGCGGCTCCAGGGGGCCCGGAAGCCCTTTTCCGAGATCCCGATGCACCTGGTCGTGTACCAGAACCGGCCCGACGTGGGGGCGGTCGTTCACGCCCATCCCCCGGCAGCGACGGCCTTCGCGGCGATACGACAGCCCGTGGAGGCCTTCTTCCTGCCCGAGTTCATCGTGAGCATCGGGGGGAAGGTGCCGGTGGTCCCCTTCGCGATGCCCGGCAGCGAGACCTTGAATCAGGCGCTCCTGCCCTATCTGGAGCCCTACGACGTCGTGCTGCTGGCGAGCCACGGCGTGCTGGCCTGGGGCCCGGACCCGACCACCGCCCTGCTGCGCGTCGAACATGCCGAGGCCGCGGCCCGGGTGCTGCTGGACATCCGGGGACTGGGGCAGCCGCCCGAACCCCTGCCCGACGAGGTGGTGCGCCTCTTGCTCGATGCCCGGACCCGGGCCGGCCTGGGACCTGCCGGGCGCAGCCGGGCCCGGGCCGTGCCCCGTTCCTAGACGCCTGCCCAGACCATGCGTGCCGCTGCGGATTCGGGGACCGGGAAGACGCATCCCGGCACCGGAGGCCGGTGGGGAAAATCAGTCCCGGCGCAGCCGGGCGAGGATCCGGTCCTTCATGGTGGCCTCCCGGGGCGTGAGGATCCCCAGTCGGAGGCAGCACTCGGCCTCGAGGTGCTGCACCCGGACCCGGAGGTCCGGCAGGTCCGTCGCCGGGAAGACCAGGGGGGCGGTGGCCGGTTCGGACAGCCCGAAGCGCATCCGGACGTAGCGTTCCTCCTCGACGGTCAGATGGCCCTGGGCGATGGTGTTGCGGACATCCCGGCGGGTGAGGGTCACCACGCGGGTCTTCGGATCGGTCTTGCGGTCCACGGGACTACCTCCTTGCCAGGCCCTGCTGCCTGGAGACCCGATCATGGCACGGGCCCTCCAGGAATGCCAAGTCGGTGCACCGGCGGCTTCGGGGTGGACACGAGGCGTCCAGGCGAGGCAGACTTCCGGTTGGCGTCGGATCGTCCGGGAGGAAGAGATGCACCCGGTTCGCAAGTGGTTCGAGAAGGCCCGGGCGATCCCCGGGGGCACGCGGGTCTTTTCCTGGGTCCTTGGTCGCTACATCCCCTACACCGGCAGCATCGGGTCAAGGGTGGAGTCCCTGTCGGACGGCGAGGCGGTGGTCCGCCTGGAGGACCGGCGGGGAGTGCGGAACCACCTGGACTCGGTCCATGCGGTGGCCCTGGCCAACCTGGGGGAGTTCTCGACGGGCCTCGCGGTGCTGGGGTCGGCCCCGGACGGGAGTCGGGCCATCTTGAGGCGTCTGGAGGTGGACTATCGGAAGAAGGCCCGGGGGACCCTCGTGGCGACGGCCCGGGTGGAGGTGCCGCGGGACCCGGGACGCCACGAGGTCTGGGCCCGCAGCGAGATTCGGGATCGGGAGGGGGAGGTGGTGACCTCCATCGACGCCCTCTGGGTCCTGGACATCCGTCCCCGGTCCTGAGACGGGAACCCCGGCCACAGGCCCCGATTTCGGGATTCCCTTCCCGTCGGGAGCGGGTATGCTTGGCGGCACGATGGATCCCGCCCCCCCTGGCAGGAGGTGACGATGCACCAGCCCCCCCCGTCGGCGAACCCGAACCGGCTGCTCCCGGCGAATGCCTATCGGCGACTGGAGCCGGGGGAGCGCTATGTCCCCATCGTGCCCGGTGACGGCACTGCGGAGGTCACCCCCTGGGCCGTCAGCCTCGGGCTCTTGATGGTGGCCATCTTCTCGGCAGCCTGCGTCTACATCGCCTTGCGGGCCGGGAGTGGCATCGAGGCGGCCATCCCCATCGCGGTGGCGGCCATCTTCTTCGGCCGGATGCGGGCCCGGCGCAGCACGATCCTGGAGAACGTGATCGTCCAGTCGGTGGGTCAGGCCTCGGGCGTCGTCGCGGCAGGGGCGGCCTTCGTGATCCCGTCCCTCTACCTGAACCAGGTGACGCCCTCCTGGTGGCAGATCTTCCTGGCGTGCTTCATCGGCGGGGCCCTGGGCGTCGTGCTGATCATCCCGCTGCGGAAGTACTTCGTCGCCGAGCGCCACGGGGAACTCCCCTTCCCGGAGGCCACGGCCATCAACGAGATCCTGGTCTCGGGCGAGTCCACCGCCGGCGGGGCCGGGAAGGTGCTGCTGGCCTCCTTCGGCATCGGCGCCGCCTACGACTTCCTGGTCGAGGCGGTCCATGCCTGGAACCCCGCCCTGACCACCCGGACCCTGCTGGGAGGTGCCGGGGAGTGGCTCCATGGCTTCCGCATCGAACTGAAGATGAACGCCATCGCGGCCCTCTTCGGCCTGGGCTACATCATCGGGGTCAAGTATGCGGCGATCATCATGGCCGGGTCCGTGCTGGCCTACATGGTCATGGTGCCCCTGATCCACCTTGTCGGGAGCCAGGCGGCCTCGGTCACCTATGCCGGCGCGACCTACACCCTCTCCCAGATGAGCGCCCAGGCGATCTTCACCGCATTCGTGAAACCCGTCGCCATCGGCGCCATCGCCACCGCCGGGATCATCGGGCTCATCCGGATGGGGCGGATCATCATCGGGAGCGTCTCCCTGGGCTTCCAGGGGATCGGTCACCACCAGGCGGTCCAGGCCGCCCGGACGGACCTGGACCTGCGTCCTTCCACGGTGCTCGCGATCCAGGGGGCATCGGTGCTGGCGATGGGACTGCTCTTCTTCGTCGTCTGCCTCACCGCCGGGGGCTACGACCTGGGGACTTCGGCCCTCTACTCGGTGCTCGGGATGCTGATCGCCTTCGCCCTGTGCTTCCTGTTCACGCCGGTGGCCGCCGAGGCCATCGCCATCGTCGGCACGAACCCCGTGTCGGGCATGACCCTCGTGACGGTGATTCTCTCGTCGCTGGTGATGACCGCCATCGGGCTCTCGGGCCGCACGGGGATCTTCGTGACCCTGATCATCGGCACGGCGGTCTGCACGGCCCTCTCGGTCGCCGGGGCCCTGATCTCGGACTTCAAGGTCGGCTACTGGATCGGAGCCACCCCCCGGAACCAGCAGGTCTGGAAGTTCCTGGGCCTGGCGGTGGCGGCCCTGGTGGTGGCCTTCGTGATCCCGGTGATGGACCAGGGCTACCACTTCCTGGTGGAGCGCAACGGGGTGCTGGTCAGCAACGAGGACGTGCTCCCGGCGCCCCAGGCCAACATGATCGCGGCGGTGGTGAACGGCCTGATGACCGGCGGGGAGCAACCGTACCTCCTGTATGCCCTGGGGGCGATCATCAGCCTGCTGACCACGCTGGCCGGCCTGCCGACGCTGGCCTTCGCCCTGGGCATGTACCTCCCCATCAGCATCAATGCGGCGGTGCTGGCCGGCGGTTTCGTGGCGTGGCTGGTCGGTCGGTCCGGCCGCACCCCTGCCGAGCGGGAGGCCCGGGCCAACCAGGGGACCCTGATCGCCTCGGGGATGATGGCCGGGGCGGCGATCATCGGCATCGTCTCGGCGGTGCTGCGCCTGGACTGGACCTCCTACGCCGTCCGGTTCTTGAGCCTCGGCGAGGACTTCGTGGTGAAGGAGGTCGGGGGAGCCACGGTGCTGGAGAGCACTCCCCAGGCCTGGTACGAGGGCTTCACCGGGCAGGCCATCGGACTTCTGGCCTTCGTCCTGTTGGCCGTGGTCACCTGGCTGCTGGCCCGCTGGGGGGCCCGGATGGACGGGGCCCCGAAGGGCGACGCCCCCTGATCCCCTCGCCTGGATTCCCGCGGCAGCGTCCGGACCGCGTCAATCGTTGTCGCCCTCGGACGCCGCGGTACGGGGCAGGTCCAGTTGGCGGAGCAGATATTCCAGGCTCTTCCGGTGGATCCCGGCGATCCGGGCGGCCTTCGAGACGTTCCCCTCGGTGCGGCGCAGGAGCCGGCCGAAGTAGCGCCGCTCGAACTCGGTCACGAGGCGGTCCTTCACGTCCTTGAAGGGGGCGTCGAGGTCCACCCGGAGCACCTCGTCGGGGTCGTCCTGGCCCCTCCGGAGGTTCGGGGGCTCCGGGGGCGGCAGGTCCAGGGGTAGCGGAGACCCGGCCGCAGCGCCCGAGAGGATGAAGGACCGCTCCAGGAAGTTCCGGAGTTCGCGGACGTTTCCGGGCCACGAGTGCTCCTTGAGGCGCTCCATCGTGTCATAGGAGAGGCGCGGCGTCGGGACGTTCATCCGGGCCGCCATCTGGGCCAGGAAGTGCTCCGCCAGCAAGGGAATGTCCTCGGTGCGCTTCCGGAGCGGCGGCAGGAAGACCCGGATCACGCCCAGTCGCCAGAAGAGGTCCTCCCGGAAGTTCCCTGCCCGGACCTCCTCATCCAGGCGCCGGTTGGTGGCCGCCACGATGCGGACCTGCACCTTCCGGGTCTGGCTGCCGCCGACGGGTCGGACCTCGCGCTTCTCCAGGGCCCGGAGCAGTTTCGGTTGCAGTTCCAGCGGCAGTTCCCCGATCTCGTCCAGGAACAAGGTCCCGCCGTGGGCCTCGGCCATCGCCCCCAGGCGATCCTTCACGGCCCCCGTGAAGGCCCCCCGGACATGGCCGAAGAGCTCGCTCTCCATCAGGTCCCGGGGAACCGCCGAGCAGTCCAGCACCACGAAGGGGCCGTTCCGAAAGGGCCCCATCCGGTGCAGGGCCTCTGCGACCAGTTCCTTGCCGGTGCCGCTCTCGCCCTCGATCAGCACCGTGGCGTCCGTCGGCGCCACCCGCTTGAGCAGCGCGAAGACCGTTCGCATCTCCACCGACTTCCCCAGGAGGTCGCCGAACCGGGTCTCCCGGGCGATGCCGATGTCCACCGTCTCGGTGCTCATCTCGAAGAGGACCAGCGTCTCCCCCAGGCGAATGCGCTGCTGGGGACCCAGGTAGGCCCCCAGCACCCGGAGGTCCCCCAGGAAGACGCCGTTCTTGCTTCCCAGGTCCGTGAGGCGGAACCCCTGGCCGTCGTGCTCGATCCGGGCGTGGTTCCGGGAGACCGTCGGGTCCGTCAAGGGGAAGTCGCAGTCGGGTCCGGTCCCGAGGTCGATCTGGCGCCGCTCGTAGGTCCGTTCCAGGCCCTTGTCGGGGCCCTCCAGCACCCGGAGGGTGTATTTCCGGAGGGTCAGGTGCTCCAGGGGGATGTCCACCGAGACGGTGCGCGTTGCTTCCCGATCGGTCATGGGTCCTCCTTCGAGGGCTGGGCCGGTGGGGGCAGGGCCGGACCCGGGGGCTCGGCCAGCTCAAGGGTCCCCAGGGCCTTCACGCCCCCCGGGGGCACCTCCAGGTCCAGGATGCGGCTGCGACCCCCATTCGGGTCCCGGAGCCGCAGCCGGTGGGGCCCCGCCGGGACCTCGATGTCCACCAGGTTCCCCTGGGTCGTCAGGGGGTGACCGTCCAGGTCCACCCGGGAGTCCGCCGGGAAGAAGCGGAACTGGATGCGGCCCGGCGGGGTGTCCAGTCGCACCAGGGGGACCTTCCGGGTCCCCGGGGTCAGGGTCAGGCGGTGCGTCGCGGTGCCCTCGCCCCGGATCTCCAGGTCCATCGGGGCCGATGGAACCTCGATTGCCAGCGGGGTGCGTCCCAGGACCTGGTCGCCGGAACGGACCTCGGCCCCGGGAGGATGACTCCGGACCCAGACGGTCCGACTCCGGGGGCCTGGTGCGGAAGGCGCCATCGCCGGGTCCCGGTCCCACGAGGAATCGGGGGACGCTGCGGCGACCGGGGGGGTCCCACCCGGCCCGGCCGTGTCCTCCGGAGGGCTTGCGGTGTCGCCGGGAGCCACCTCGCCCGGGGCGTCGGTCCCGGTCTCGGACAGGACATCCGGCGGCGGAGGGAGGGCCTCGACCTGGGGATCGGGGCCGTCTGGCCGTGTCCACCACCAGGCCCCGGCCACCCCCAGGCCCAGCAGGACCGCCAGCCACCACCAGGACCTGCCCGAGGCCCGTCTCGGGGGCTCCACGGGTGATCGGGATGGAAGGGTCCGGGTGCGGGAGGAGTCGCTCCCTTCCCTCGGGGGCTCCCGGGACTCCAGAAGTGCCGCGGCCACCTCGTCCAGGGAGGCGGGCAGTCGATCGGGACCCGCGGGTGGTCGCTGGGACTCCCGAGGGCCTCGCCCCCGGAGGTCCTCCAGGAAGTCCGCCAGGGCCCGGGCGCTGACCATCGTGTGGGCCTCCAGCAGGTAGGTGCTGAGGTCCACCCGGAAGGCCTCCATCGTGGGATAGCGGTTCCCCGGGTCCCGGGCCATCGCCCGATCGATCCGGGCCGCCAGCGACGAGGGGACATGGGGCGCCACCTCCCGGAGGGGCCGCGGGGTGCAGCGACGCACCTGGTCCATCACCGCCAGGTCCGAGTCGCCCTCGAAGGGACGGCATCCGGCCAGCATCTCGTAGGCCACGACTCCCAGACTGAAGATGTCCGATCGGCCGTCGCACTCCTGCCCCGAGACCTGTTCCGGGGACATGTAGTAGACCTTGCCCTGGAGCGTTCCCGGCAGGGTTGCCGCCAGGCGCATCGCCGCCTTCGCGACGCCGAAATCGGTCAGTTTCACCTGCCCGTCGAAGGACAGCAGCAGGTTCGCCGGGCTCACGTCCCGGTGAACGATGCCCAGCAGTCGGCCCTCGGCGTCCCGCTTCTCGTGGGCATAGGCGAGGCCCTTGGCGACCTCGATCAGGATGTAGAGGGCCAGGTCCTCGGGCATCGACCGCCCGGCGGTCTTGAGCCGGTGGAGCACCTCCCGGAGGTCCATTCCCTCGACGTACTCCATGGCCATGAAGTACTCGCCGTTGGCCTCTCCGACCTCATAGACGGCGACGATGTTGCCGTGGCTCAGGGAGGCGGCGACCCGGGTCTCGTCCAGGAAGCGTTGCAGGAAGCCCGGTTCCCGGGCCAGGTGGGGCAGGACCTTCTTGATGACCACCAGGCGATCGATCCCGGGCAGCGCGCTCTGGCGTGCCAGCAGCACCTCGCCCATGCCTCCGGACCCGAGCGGCCGAAGGACGTCGTATCGCCCGAACCGGCTCAACAAGGCCTCCCGATTCCGGGGTCACTTCACCGCACCGGCGGTCAGTCCGCCGACCAGGTAGCGTTGCAAGGCGAAGAACAGGGCCACCACCGGCGCCGAGACGATCAGCGAGGCGGCGGCAAAGAGTCCCCAGCGGACGTCGTGCTCTCCGACGTAGTTCCGGATGATCACCGGCAGGGTGAAGGCGCTCTGCTTGGACAGGAAGGTGTATGCCAGCACGAACTCGTTCCAGGCGGACATGAAACTGAACAGGGCCGTGATCGCCACGGCCGGCAGCGAGAGGGGCAGCACGATGGACCAGAAGGTCCGGACCGGGCTCGCGCCATCCATCACCGCCGCCTCCTCCAGGTCCTTGGGCAGGGTGTCGAAGTAGCCCTTGAGCATCCAGACGCTGAAGGGGATCGAGGTGGTCGAGTAGACGAGCACGAGGCCCAGCATCGTGTCCAGCAGGTGCAGGGCCTCCATGATCACGTAGAGGGGGATCATCATCATCACGCCGGGGAACATCTGGCTGACCAGGAACAGGAAGAGGCCGGTCCTGCGCCCCGCGAACCGGAAGCGGCTGAAGGCGTAGGCGGCGGTGCAGGCCAGCGTGATCCCGAACAGGGTGGTCGCCGTCGACACGATCACGCTGTTGAGCAGCTGACGGCCGAAGAGCCAGGTGCCGTCCATGTCCCGGGTGCCCACGACGGCCCGAACGTTCGCCAGGGAGGGGTCCGGGGGGATCGGCGAGAGGTCGGCCCCCTGGAAGGACTGGGTGTCCGACAGGGCCATCTTGAAGACCCACAGGACCGGCATCAGGGTGCCCGCGGTGACCAGGAACAGCACCAGATGCCGAAGAGCGACGCCGGCCCTGCCGGAGCCGTGTCGGGGGTGGATCGGTTCACTCATAGACGTTCTCCGCGGCCCGGGTGACCCGGTTGGTGATGGCGGTCCAGGCGGCCAGGATCAGGAAGATGATCAGGCTGTAGGCGGCCGCCAGACCGTGGTTCTTCAGGACCCGGAAGGCCCGGTAGGCCTCGGTGATCAGGATGTTCGTCTGGTTGTCCGGGGCGCCCCCCGAGACCAGGTACACGACATTGAACATGTTGAAGGTCCAGATGGTGCCCAGCACGATGGCCGGGACCAGGGCGGGCTTCAGCAGCGGCAGGGTGATGTGCCGGAAGCGCTGCCAACGCCCCGCGCCGTCCATCTCGGCCGCCTCGTAGAGGTCCGCCGGGATGCTCTGGAGGGCGCCGAGGCTGATCACCATCATGAACGGGAAGCCGAGCCAGGTGTTGGTGACGAGGTTCGCGGTGAAGTTGGTCCAGAAGGACCGGCCGAGCCAGTCCACCGGGGACAGGCCCAGGATCGCCAGCAGGGCATTGGCCGGGCCGTACTGGGTGTTGAAGATCCACTTCCAGACCAGGGCCGTGATGTAGTTCGGCACGGCCCAGGGGACGATCAGGAGCACCCGGTAGATGGCCTTGCCCTTCAGGCGGGCATCGGACAGCACCAGGGCCAGGGCCAGGCCGATGGCCACGTGCAGCGCCACGTTCAGGAAGGTCCACATCACCGTGACGCCCAGTGTGAACCAGAACCGGGTCTCGCCGGTGGCGCTGGGGATCAGGATGTCGAGGAAGTTCGCCAGCCCGACGAAGCGTCCCTGGTTGTCCAGGAAGGCCAGATACACGCCCATGAAGAAGGGGACGAAGATCAACAGCACCATCCCGGTCATCGCCGGGGCGATGGAGAGATAGAGCCAGGGGCGGTCCCGGAGGTCCGCCAGGACCTGGGCCAGCGGGGGCACGAGGCCCGCCGCCAGGGCCCCGGCAGCCAGGGCCACGACGAGCAGATAGGCGAGGCCCAGGACCGGCTGGTGGGCCGGGAGACCCGGTGCCGCCAGTGCCCGGGCCAGAGTCGCCTCTGAGGCACTCAGGTCCGCCAGCAGTCGTTGGGCCCCCTGGGCGAGGAGCCCCGCGGTGGCGGCCCCGGTGGCCAGTCCCACGAGGCCGGCGCCCAGGCGGATTCGTTGGGGGAACCGGGCCTGGATGGCGGCCAGGACCAGACATCCCGCCAGCAGCACTCCCAGGGGCACGGTCCAGGGCGGCGTCGCCTGGCTCCGGGGAATCACGGCCCCGGCGCCCTGGCCGCCCTGGGAGGCGGCGGCGCAGATCACCCGGTCGCCCTCCTCCAGGCAGGCCTCGGGGGACTGCCCCTCTTCCAGGGCCGCCCGGGCCCGCCCGGCGACCTCCTGGTAGCGGGTCCGCAGGTCCTCGGGGGCCTCCAGGGGGTGGCCCTCGGGGTCCAGGGCCATCAGCCGCGCCGGCTGGGCGATGCCGAACTCGTCGGTGCCGCCGGCGGCCTGGAGGAACAGCACCGACGGGGTCGGGGGCCCCGCCTCCCGGAGGGCCCGGGCCAACATGGGGACCCGGGCGATGCCCCCGGCTTCCGCTGCCAGGGTCCCGGCCACGGTCCGAACCCGCCAGCGATCGCCCTGCAGGAACTCCCGCTGGACCTCCATCCGGGCGAACAGAAAGGCGGGGACCAGGGCCACCAGGACCAGGAGCCCGAAGGCCAGCGTCCGGTCCACGGAATCGGGCCGACGAGGGCCACCTTGCGGGAGACCGACCATCCCAGTTCTCCTCGCGCCGGGGTCAGCGGGCCATCTTCGCCAGGTCCGCCTCGACCTTGGCCTGGGCCTCCTCCAGGGCCTTGCGGACCGGGACGTCCCCGAAGACCGACCGGTTGATCGCCATGTCGGCCGTGGACCACAGGACCTGCATCTCGGGCCGGGAGGGCATCAGGACGCTGTTCTCGGCCTGGGATCGGAAGGCCTGGATCACCCGGTCCGCCCGCACCTCCTCCCGGTCGTAGACCGCTGCATTGGCGACCGTCTGTCGTCCCTGCTGAAGACGCACCATCGCCGCGTCGTCGGTCGTCAGGAAGTCCATCACCTGGAGGGCCTCGTCCTTGTGGTTGCTGAAGGCCGACAGGAAGATCCCCTCGGACCCCAGGAAGGGCATCGCCCGCCGGCCCCCGGGCATCGTCGGCAGCATCCCCACCTCGTAGCGTCGATCCTTCGCAATCTCCCCCAGGAACCAGGGTCCCGAGATCACCATTCCGGCCTTGCCCTCGTTGAAGAGCGACGTGACCATGGCCGAGGAGATCCCGGAGGGCAGGACCCCTTCCCGGAAGAGGCCACGGACCCACTCGACGGCCTGGACGATGGGGTCCTCGGTCAGGTGGGGCTTGCCGGACGCATCCAGGATCGTGCCCCCGAAGCCGTGGAGGAAGGGGGCGTTGAAGTAGAGCAGCGAGGCCTCGTAGACCAGGCCGTAACGGCCCTCCTCCTTGCGGGTCGCGGACCGGGCCGCGGCGACGAGTTCCTCGGCGGTCTCGGGGACCCTGGGCACGAGGTCGGGATTGGTGAACAGCGCCAGGGACTTGAAGGCCAGGGGCAGGCCGTAGAGGCTCTGCTGGTACACCAGGGCCTTCACGGTCTGGGGCAGGAAGCGCTTCAGGGTCTCGGGAGGGATGCGCTGGCTGATGGGTTCGACCAGGTGGTGCCGATCGACCCATTCCCCGAGCATGTTGTGGGCGAAGATGAAGAGGTCCGGTCCCTGGCCCCGGGGCGTGGCGATGGTGACCTTGTCCACGAAGGCATCGTAGGGGACGTTCAGGAGGCGGACCCGGATGGCCCCCTGCTTGCGGTGGAACTCCTCGATCAGGGTCTCCAGGGCCGCCTTTTCCCCCTCCCGGTAGGAGTGCCACAGGACGACCTCCGTGGGGGCCTGGGCCGGCGCCTCGACGGCCGGCTTGCCGGTCGAGGGAGGGGGCGGGGCCGGGGCCTTGCCGCAGGCCATTGCCGCGATTCCCAGCACCGCCAGGAGACTCCCGCGTCTGAGGGTCCGCATCGATTCCTCCTTCAAGGACGATTCACGGGGATCAGGTTGTGTTCCTCGGGGCCGCCGAAGACATGGATCCGGTCTGGCCGGGGCACCAGGGAGACCGCCTCCCCTTCCCGGACCGGCACGTCGGGTTCCAGGCGCAGGGTCAGGGAGCCCTCGGGGGCGGCGACGTAGGCGAACTTCTCGTATCCCATGTGTTCCACCACCTCCACGCGGCCCCGCAGGGACCCGGGGGTGCCCTCGGCGGCCACGTGCAGGTCCCCGGGTCGGATCCCCAGGGTCACCGACTGGTCCCGGAAGGGTTCCAGGGCGACCGCCAGGGCCCCCGGGACCGGGATCGTCGCTGCGGTCGTCCGGAAGGTCGGACCGTTGCCGCCGGACTCGATCCGGGCGGCCAGGAAGTTCATGGCGGGGCTGCCGATGAAGCCACCGACGAAGCGGTCCGCCGGGGTGTCGAAGACCTCCCGCGGGCTTCCGACCTGGCGGACCCTCCCGCCCTCCATCACCGCGATCCGGTCCGCGAGGGTCATCGCCTCGGTCTGGTCGTGGGTGACATAGACGGTGGTGGTTCGCAGGGTGCGCTGCAGGCGCTTCAGTTCCACGCGCATGGTGACCCGGAACTTCGCGTCCAGGTTCGACAGGGGCTCGTCGAAGAGGAAGACTGCCGGCTGGCGGACGATGGCCCGGCCCATGGCGACCCGCTGGCGCTGTCCACCGGAGAGGGCCCGGGGCTTGCGGTCCAGGTAGTCGGCGATGCCCAGCATCGTGGCGGCCTGGCGGACCCGGTCCTCGATCTCCTGCCTGGGGAGGCCCCGGAGTCGCAGTCCAAAGGCCATGTTCTCCCGGACGGTCATGTGGGGGTAGAGGGCGTAGGACTGGAACACCATCGCGATGTCCCGGTCCTTGGGATGGACCTGGTTGACCCGTCGATCGCCGATCAGGAGGTCACCGGTGGTGATGTCCTCCAACCCGGCGATCATTCGGAGGGTCGTGGTCTTGCCGCAGCCCGAGGGGCCCACCAGCACCATCAGTTCCCCGTCCTCGATGGCGAGGTCGACGTCTCGGACGGCGACCACGGTCCCGTAGGACTTCCCGATGCCTCGCAACTCGACCCTGGCCATCTCGTTCCCCCTGGGGCCTGCGAACGTCCCGGAAAAGGCACTCGATGATACGCCGTTTCAGCCTGGCCGGGGAGCCGCCTTCTCGGAGCCGATGGGCAGGTTCGGGAATCGGGACGGTCGGGGGGAAGCGGCGCGAAACGGGTGTGAAAACGAATGGTTGGCTTTGATCAATCGGGGACTGTCCCTAGAATGCCACCTCGGAGCCGGGGCAGGGGGGGCGGCCGTCGGGGAGGTGATCGGCGACCAGGAAGCCGCCGGCGGCGCCTCGGACCACCACGGTGCCTCCAGGCTGGTCCCCGGGACAGACCAGGGCACCCAGGGTGCCGGGAGGCCATTCCCGGGCCGGGTCGATGCCCGGAGGCACCCGGAGCGACAGGGTCTCCCCCCGGATGGACGCCACGGGCAGACGGGAGGGAGGATCCGGTGTCGGCGGCGGACCCGGGGAGGAACCCTCTCCCGGGGCGGTTCCGGCGGGGAACACCAGGGGGAGGGCCGCCGGGCGTCCCGGGCCGTACGCCCCCAGCAGCCCCTGCTGCGTGGTTCCTTCGGGGACCAGCAGGTCCAGCACGAAGGGGTGGCCCTCGCAGGGCTGGCACCCGCCGATGGCGCAGGGAGAGGCGCCCAGGCCGTCCTCCCAGACATTGCACTGGCCCACCACCGCATCCACCCGCCGGACCCAGGGGTCCTCGGCATCCCAGGCGGCTCGGCGGTCGGCGCCCCCGGCCATGCCCTGGAAACCGCCCCCGGCTCCCAGGGCGGTGACCAGGACGAGCACCCCGGACCGGGACCACTCGGCCGGGAGGCACCGACGAGGCACCCGGGCGTGGACGGTTCGGCCGGTCCACCGGAGGCCCTGGGGGAAGCAGAGGTCCTGGGCCCGGTCCGGCGCCACCCGGCGGTAGTGGGCCTCCAGCACCTCGGGGATCCCCGACAGGATGATCCCCCGGTGCCAGCCCCGGGGATCCTGTACCACCACGCGGCGGCCCGGGAGGACCTCCCGGTGCCCCGGCCCCTGGGTGGGGTCCTGGAAGTAGAGGTCCACCACCTGCATGGGGATCTCCCGGTGGACGGCGCCGCTGGAGGTCCGCACCTGGACCCGCTCCGGGGGGCTCTGCCAGGTCACCGTGACCTCCACCCCGTCGGCCATGGCCCGCAGGCGGACCTCCCGGAGGTCGAAACTCCCCTTCCGGAAACCCTGGACCGACGGCAACGTATAGGTCCCGGGGCCGTTCTCGTCCCCGGAAGGGTCCTGGAAGACGACCTCCTGGGCCACCGCCGGGACGGACGACATCCAGGCCGCCAGGGCGCACCAGACCCCCAGGCATGGCCGAGGACGATGCCTGGGACGATCCGTTCCGAGCGGGTTCCACCGGTTCCAGGTCATGGAGGGCATTCCGGGTTGGGCTGGCCGGGGGTCCCGAAGTCCCCGCCGGGCAGGGGCGAGGTGTCGAGGGCCACGCACCAGGCCTCGGCCTCGTCGTTGAACTCCCAGTCCAGCAGACCAGGGTCCAGTTGCAGGGACCTGCCGCTGGCCTTCGGGAACTTCCGGTCCGCGAAGCCGTAGCGGACCTCGTCGATCACGGTCCCGTTCCAGGACAGTCGGATGACGTCGGCGTCTCGTGGCTGGCCGTCCACCGCGGCCTGATCGTCGTTGCGCAGGCTGAAGCCGGACCCGTAGACGTAGTCCAGGGCAACGCCGCCGTTGACCGCCGGATCCCCGTTGCGGCCCAGCACCAGGTAGCCTCCGGGCGGGATCACGGTGGTCCCCTTTCCGGGGTCCAGCACGACCCGGTCGCTGGCCCCGTCCCCCAGTTCCCACCCCGCCAGGTCGATGGCCGTGTCCCCGGGGTTGTGGACCTCGACCCACTCCCCGGCGGTGTCCGACACGGCGACGGGGTCGTAGAGAAACTCCGTGACGATCACGGACCCCACGGCGAAGAACTCCTCGCGGCACTCCGCCGAGCACCCGTCCCCGGGCTTCCGGTTGCCGTCGTCGCATTCCTCCCGAGGTTCCTGGACGGAGTTCCCGCACTCCGGGGGGTCGCAGGCATCGCCCCGCCCGTCCCGGTCCAGGTCCTCCTGACCGGCATTCGGCTGGTCCGGGCAGTTGTCCCGGTCGTCCTGGATCCCATCCCCGTCCCGGTCTCCCGGGGCCTGGCAGTTCCCGGGACACGAATCGCCGTCGGACCGGTTGCCGTCGTCGCAGGTCTCCCAGGCCTGGACCACTGAGTCCCCACACGAGGTCGCTCCGCAGGGAGGATTGACCGCTCCGGGGCTTCCCAGGTCGCCGGCGCCGAAGGCCTCGCTGCCTCGGCACCACCACGCGGCGGCGTCGTTGCGGTCAGGGGTTGCTCCCGAGGGGTCCAACGACAGGGAGGCCCCCTCCCAGAGAGGCCAGCCGGTGCCCCACTGGACCTCGTCCAGCAGCAGGGTCCCGCAGGAAAGGCCCACGGTCCCTCCGTCGTTGGGCAGTTGCATGCCGGCGAGCACCGACTGGGCCAGGACGCCGCCATTCACGTCGAAATTGCCCTCGCGGGCCAGCACCGCCACGCTCCCGGCCCCCAGGACCACGGACGCCTCGATGGGCATCGTCCGGGTTCCGACGCGGAGCGTGAGACCCTGGAGGTTCACGGGATCGGCCCCGACGTTCCAGACCTCGATCCACTCTCCCGCCGTGTCCCCGACGGCCTTCGGATTCGCCATCACCTCGCTGATGACCAGACTTCCGGGGGTGGGGCACTGGATGCCGCCGCCGGGGTCCCCGGGGGCCAGGTCCTCCTGGGGCCCGCTGGTCTCCGTCGTCAGGTCCCGGCCTCCGGGGTCCCCGGGGCCCGCCGAGTCGGATCCCGGGTCCTGGAGGACCTCCGGGACGTCCCGGGAGATGTCGCCATAGGAGATGTCCGGCCAGGGCAGGGGGCCGTCGTCGCCGCAGGCGGACCCCGAGAGGACGAGGGTCAGTACGAGGTACCGAGACAGGGTCATCCAGCGAGGGGAAGTCCTCATGCGTCCCTCCGTTCGCAAGAGATTCCGCCATTCCCGGCCACGACGCAAGGGGAGGACCTCCCCCGAGGTCGTCGGTCCGGGGAATCATCGGTCCGAGGGGTCGACGCGTTCCACGGGGTCCTCGGCGTCTTCCAGGAGCCGGCGCATGCGCCGCCGGGCACGGAAGAGCCGGGACATCACGGTCCCCACGGGGATGTGGAGATCCCGGGCCGTTTCCTGATAGTCCCACCCTAGCAGGTCCACCCGGACCAGCACCTCCAGGAACGGTTCCGGCAGGGCCTCGAGGGCCCGGGCCAGCCGTTCCCCGAGGTGGATCCGCTGCACCGCCAGGGCGGGGTCCTCCCCAGGGTGAGGGGTCTCGGGTCCCGGACCTCCCTGCCACCAGCCGTCCTCGGGGGACCGGGCCAGTCGATGCAGCCACGCCTGTCGCCGCCACTGGTTGATGTAGAGGTTCGCGAGGGTCCGCCGGAGGTAGCCCGGGACGTTGCGGGTGAGGTCCAGCCGGGGGGCCAGGGTCAGCAGGCGCAGCAGCACCTCCTGGACCAGGTCCTCGGCGTCGGCGGGGTCGCGGGTCCAGCGCATGGCCGAGGAGCGCAGCAGGTCGATCGATTCGCACAGGACCCTCTCCAGGGGGGTCAGGGGCCTGGGACGGGGGCCGCCCATGGGGACCTCCACGCGGCAGACCGTCGGATAGACGGAGCCGTCGGCAGAAGGATCGGACATGGGTGGAGACCCCCGGAAATGCTCCCGGGCGCAGGACCGGCCACCGGAGGGGGTGGTTCTTGTCAACAGGGGGGCCGTGGCCTACACTGTCCGGGTTGGAGGCAGCGCCGTGGCACAGTTCAACGACAGCCAGATGGCGACGCTGGCAAAGCAGTTCTTCAAGGCCAACGCCATCGTGCTTCCGGAGCGCTTCGCGGGATTCGGACCCCAGGCCCCCTTCACGGGCAAGGACCAGAAGGCACCGGACCCTGCGGCGCTGTTCCAGGCCGCCTCGACCCTGAGTTACCACGTGGACACCCAGAAGACCATCTCGAAGGACGTCGAGGACCTGATCGACGCCGTCTGCCAGGGAGTCGGCAAGGCCTTCCGGACCTGGCAGTCCTCGGCGAAACTGGTCAACGTGCTGATCAACGGCCCCGTCGGGATGGGCCTCCCATCCTGCCTGGTGGGGCCACCCCTGAGCGGCCCCGTGCTGATGGCCCAGGTGAACGTCGCGGGTCGGCAACCGACCTTCATCCGCTACGTCCAGTCCATCACCGGCGCCCTGGGCACCGCCCTGACGGCCTGGCAGGTGGGATTCATGGTGCAACTCCCCTATCCCAGTGCGGCGGTGCAGTCGGTGACGATGGTCCCGGCGCCCAATGTCCCGGTGCCCCTGGCGGCCGGGAGCAGCCCCGGGGACGCGATGCTCCAGGCGGCGCCCTTGAAGGGACTCATGCTGGCCATGCATGGACCACCGGGAAACCACGCCCTGCAGATCTTCGACGCGGTGGCCCAGGCCTTTGCGGTCACCTTCACGACCTGGAAGGCGACCACCATGATCCAGCAGGTGATGGGAGCCGGCGGGGTCGCCCCACCGCCTCCCTCTCCTCCCGGTCCCGTGGCGATGGCCATCGGTGTGGGAGGGATGCTGCAGTAGCGACAGGAGGATGGGATGCCTGGAGCCGCCCGAGTCGGGGACAAGTCCCAGTGCCCCGCGGATGCGCATGGCTGTCCCGGATGCGCGCACTCGGTCATCGGGCCGGCGGTGGCCGGGTCTCCGGACGTGAAGATCAACGGGCGTCCGGCGGTTCGGGTCGGGGACCCGGGGATTCATGCGGCCTGCTGCGGACCGAACACCTGGACCGCCACGAAGGGGTCGGGGACGGTCTTCATCAACAACAAGCCGGCCCACCGCCAGGGGGACCAGGACCAGCACTGCGGGGGCGTCGGCCAGATGGTCGAGGGGAGCACCGACGTCTTGATCGGAGGATGAGCGATGGCCACGAACCAGAAGGGAAGGACTCCAGGAGCCCCGAAGGGCTCGGAGGAGGCTCCGGCGAAGAAGACGACCCGGAAGGCGGCAACGGAGGAGGCCCCGACGAAGAAGACGACGCGGAAGGCGGCGGCGGAGGAGGAGGCTCCGGCGAAGAAGACGACCCGGAAGGCGGCGGCGGCGGAGGAGGCCCCGGCGAAGAAGACGACGCGGAAGGCGGCGGCGGAGGAGGCTCCGGCGAAGAAGACGACGCGGAAGGCGGCGACGGAGGAGGCCCCGACGAAGAAGACGGCCCGGAAGGCCACCGGGACGGGGACCCGGCGGGTCGTCAGGAAGAAGGCGGTTCTGGAGGCCGTGGCCCTGGAGACTCCGCACGCGAGTATCCCGGAGGACCGACCGCTGGACCAGGCGCCGGCGCCCCGTTTCCTCCCGGGCACCGATGGCCCCCTGCTGCCCGAGGAGAACCTCGGAGAACTGCCTTCCTCCTACGGCGTGGATCGCCTGGTCATGGTGCCCCGGGACCCCGGGTGGATGTTCCTGCACTGGGAGATGTCGCCAGCGACCCTGGCCCGGGTGGCCGGCCGACGAATCGTGTTGCAGTTGCGCTGTCGGCAGGCGGCCGGGGAGGCATTCACGCCGCCTCGGGAAGTGGGCCACCAGGGGCGCTTCTACGCCGCGACCGGGGAGTCCTGTGAGGCGATGCAGGCGGTGCTGGGGGTCGTGACGGCCTCGGGGGCCGTGGAGGAGGTGCTCCGGTCCGAGTGGGTCCCGGTTCCCCCGGCGCGGCCGAGGCCCGGGACCGCCCGTTTCCTGACGATCCCCTTCGATGAACCCCTGCGGGTCGGAAAGCGCCGCGAGGGGGATCGCTACGTGAGCCTCGAAGGGCGGGTGGTCACCGAGGCGGAGTACCTGCGACTCTTCGGCCGGGCGGGACCGGGTTCCCATCCCCGGTGAGGAGGGGCCTCCTTCGGTCGAAATCCCCGGGAGGCAGGGAAGGAGGCGCGCCGCGACCCGCTTGCGGCGCGGCGGATGGGCAGGCCCTTCCACTCCTCGAGACCAACTCTGGTAGAATCCCGCCCCTGGGCCGCCGACGGGTCGATCCCGGACGGCCACGAGAGACTGGGAGGTCGGAATGGCCCGCGGATACCTGTCCCTGGTGCTCCACGCCCATCTGCCGTTTGTGAAGCATCCCGAATACGAGTTCTTCCTGGAGGAAGACTGGTATTACGAGGCGGCGATCGAGACCTACCTCCCGCTGCTGGCGATGATGGAGCGACTGCTGGCAGACGGGGTGCCCTTCGCCTTGAACCTGGTCGTGACGCCGACCCTTGCGGCGATGATGGCGGACCCCCATCACCAGGGACGGCTCCAGCGCCACATCGAGCGAACCCTGGAACTGGCCCGCCGGGAGACCGATCGCCTCTGGGACGACCCCGACCTCTTGCCGGTGGCCCGCTTCTACCACGACCGCCTCTCGGAGATGCACCACCAGTACGTGCATCGCTACGGAAGGGACCTCATCGGGGCACTCCGGCGCATCGCCGACACCGGGCGCCTGGAACTGATGACCTGCGCGGCGACCCACGGGCTGCTGCCCATCCTCCGGAGCCATCCGGAGGCGGTCCGGGCCCAGGTGGCCATCGGGGCCTCGGAGTTCGAGCGTCATTTCGGGCGCCGTCCCAGGGGAATCTGGCTGCCGGAGTGCGGCTACTACGAGGGGGTGGAGCACTTCCTGGCGGACGAGGACATCCGCTACTTCGTGGTGGACTCCCACTGCCTGCTCCATGCCCGGCCGACACCGGTCTTCGGCGTCTATGCCCCGGTCTTCACGCCGGCGGGCGTGGCTGCCTTCGGGCGGGACGCCGAGTCGTCGAAGCAGGTCTGGTCCAGCAAGGAGGGCTACCCGGGGGACGCGTACTACCGCGAGTTCTACCGGGACGTGGGCTACGACGCCCCCTTCGACCATGTCCGGGAGTTCATCCAGCCCACAGGGCTGCGGAAGCAGACCGGCCTGAAGTACTACCGGATCACGGGGGACGTGGACCTGAGCCAGAAGTCTCCCTACATCCGCAGCGCCGCGATGGAACGGGTGGCGGTCCATGCGGGCAACTTCCTCTTCAACCGCGAGCGGCAGGTGGAGTACCTGGAGGGGGTCCTGGGTCGGGCGCCCATCATCGTGGCTCCCTACGACGCCGAACTCTTCGGCCACTGGTGGTTCGAGGGGCCGGATTTCCTGGAGATGCTCTTCCGGAAGGCGGCCTTCGACCAGGACACGGTGCAGGCGATCACCCTGTCGGACTATCTCCGGAGGCATCCCACGCAGCAGGAGGCGGTCCCGGGAGAGGGGTCCTGGGGGGACAAGGGCTACTTCGAGGTCTGGGTCAACGACCGGACGGACTACATCCTGCCCCATCTCCATCACCTGGCCGAACGGATGATCGCCCTGGCCCGGGACTACCCCACGGCCGACGGCCTGCTGAGGCGGGCGCTCAACCAGTGCGGACGCGAATTGCTCCTGGCCCAGTCCTCGGACTGGCCGTTCATCATCACGACGGGCACGATGGTGGAGTATGCCCATCGCCGGGTCCGGGAGCACGTGCTGCGATTCCTGCGCCTGGAGGAACAGGTCCGGCAGGGGGCCATCGACGAGGCCTGGCTGGCCACGCTGGAGTTGCGGGATTCGATCTTCCCGGCCCTGGACTGGCGGACCTGGTCGCCGGGGCAGGGGGGCTGACGGGAGCGGAACCATGGGGGGGATGGTCGGGGCACTGGGCCGCCGGGAGGGGTTCGCAGAGTCCTTCGTGCCGGTGCTGGGCATGATGCTGGTCACGGCCCTGGGGGCCCAGGTCATTCTGCCTCTGCCCTTCACCCCGGTGCCCCTGACGGGCCAGGTCTTCGGGGTGCTGCTGTCGGGGCTCGTGCTCACGCCGATGGGGGCCTTCGCCGCCCAGGGGGCCTACCTGGCCGGTGCCCGCCTCGGGCTTCCCTGGCTGGCCGGAGGGGCGCCCTGGGTCGGGGGGATGGTCACCCTGGGCTATCTGGCGGGCTTCCCGCTGGCCGCGTGGGCCGTGGCGCGACTCCGGCGGAGGGTCGGACCCGGGTGGGCCTGTCTGGCAGGGGTCGGGGCGATCCACCTTCCTGGGGTCCTCTGGCTCTCGGCCGTCACCGGGAGGCCCCTGGCGGAAGCGCTGTGGATCGGGAGCCTGCCCTTCTGGCCGGGCGATGCCATGAAGGGACTGCTGGCGATCGCGGTGGCGCGGCGGTGGGCCGTGCCGCCGGAGACGGAGGCGGAATGACCAGGACCGCGAACGTGGCCGTGGTGGGGGCGACGGGAGCCGTCGGGCAGGAGGCCGTGCACCTGCTGGAGGAGCGGGGCTTCCCGGTGGGAAGGCTCGTGCTGCTGGCATCGGGGCGGTCCGCCGGGGCCGAGATGGCCTTCCAGGGTCGGCTCCACCGGGTCGAGGTGCTGTCCCAGGCGGATTTCCGGGACATCGATCTGGTGCTCTCGGCGCCGGGGGCCTCGGTGAGCCGGGAGTTCGCGCCCCGGGCCGTGGCCGCAGGTGCGGTCGTGATCGACAAGTCCAGCGCCTTCCGGATGGACCCGGAGGTGCCCCTGGTGGTGCCCGAGGTGAACGGGGAGGCGGCTCTGAGCCATCGAGGGATCGTCAGCAGCCCGAACTGCAGCACGATCCCGCTGGTGGTTTGCCTGAAGCCCCTGCACGAGGCCTTCGGGGTCCGCCGGGTGGTGGTGAGCACCTACCAGGCGGTCAGTGGCGCCGGGCGCCGGGGAGGGGAGGAACTCTTCCGCCAGACCGTGGCCCTGCTCAACCATCGGCCGCTGGAGACCGAGGCCTTTCCGCACCAGATCGCCTTCAACGTGCTGCCCCAGGTCGAGACCTTCCGGCCCGAGGACGAGGGGTACACGACCGAGGAGGTCAAGATCGTCCAGGAGTCTCGCCGGATCCTGGGCATCCCGGACCTGCGCCTCACGGCCACGGCGGTCCGGGTACCGGTGATGAACGGCCACAGCGAGTCGGTGAACGTGGAACTGGATCGACCGGTCTCGGCGGAGGAGGCCCGGGAGGTCCTGTCCCGGGCTCCGGGAGTCGCGGTGGTCGATGACCCGGCCGGCGGGGAGTACCCGATGCCCCTGGAGGCCACGGGCCGGGACGAGGTGCTGGTGGGGCGCATTCGGCGCGACCCCACGGTGGCCTCGGGGTTGAACCTCTGGCTGGCCTGCGACAATCTCCGGAAGGGAGCGGCGCTCAACGCGGTCCAGATCGCAGAGTTCCTCTGGAGCCGCGCGGAAGGTCGTCGGCGTCTGGTTGCAGAATGACAAGGCTTCCTGGCAGGGGAGGCCCACGGTGACATTTTGACATCGGGGAGTCGTCCGGGCGGAGAGCCGGCGAAGCGGTCCGAGGGCACCGGATGGGGCCTCGACGAGGGGCCCCGGGGCATGGCACGGGCCTTGCTGGAAAGGGAGGCATGAAGACGCGCATCTGTTGGGTGCTCGCTCCTTGGCTGGCCTGTTCGGTGATCGCAACGACCGCCCAGGCGGCGATCAGCGGATTCCAGTTCAATGGCCTGTCGGGGGTCGGCGACAACTGCTCCCTGGCTGACCGGATCGGGAAGTCCAGCGGGTCGACCTCCCACATCATCAACATCGCGGACTGCCAGTCCTACCAGTCGTGCAGCGTGAAGCTGATGTGGTCCCTGACCCGTTCCCCGCTCAGCGGAACCACCTGGGCCGTCAAGATGAGCAAGCCCGGGGGCGCCTGCACCGAGACGGACATGACCTCCCTGGGAGGCCAGTGCATGGACACCCTCGTGGTGGACGAGAAGGACCTCTCCTCCTCCACGAACATCACCTTCACCTTCGCCCTGTCGGACCTGATGGGGGAGAGCTGCACCGACGGCAGGGACCTCGTCACGAAGGTCTACATCCAGATCAAGGAGGCCGGGGTGGTCACCTCGGAGGTGATCCCCTTCCAGGTGGACCTGAAGGCTCCCGCGGCCCCCACCCTCGAGGAGCCGGTGGAGGGGGACCGCAACGTCAAGGTGAAGTGGACCGATTCCGCCAACGAGGGAGAGACGAATCTTCGCTACCGGGTCTACTGGAGCAAGGAGCGATTCGACGAGGCCACCAAGGGCGTTGCGAACCGGGAGGCGCTGGTGACCGGACGGTCCCTGGCGGTGACGGGTCTCGAGAACGGCGTGGAGTACTGGTTCGCCGTCGCTGCGGTGGACGAGAACGACAACGAGGGCCCCCTCTCGGCGGTCACGAGTGCCATGCCGGTGGAACTGGTGGACTTCTGGGAGGGATACCGGGGCGGCACCGAGCAGGGGGGCGATGCCGGTGGCTATTGCTTCATCGCCACTGCGGCCTACGGGGCCTACGATGCGGACCAGGTGATGCGTCTGCGGGTCTTCCGGGACCGCTTCCTGGTGCCCCATCCCCTGGGACACTGGATCGTGCAGGCCTACTATCGGGTCAGTCCTCCGGTCGCCCGGCAGGTGGCGGATCATGCGGTCCTCCGGGCGGTGGTCCGGGCGCTGCTGGCCCCCGCAGTGGGCTTCGCCTCCTGGGCCGATGGCCTGGGGCCGGGGCGGGAGTTCCTGGTTCCGGTCTCCCTGGGGATCGGGGCATTGCTGCTGGCAGGGATGGCGGTCCTGGTGGTGCTGCTTCCCTTGCGCTGGAGGAGGCGTTCGTGACCGGGACGACCCGTCGCTTCATCCCGCTGGTGCTGCTCCTGGGGGCCTGGCCCCTGGGCGTCCGGGCCGAGTCTCCCCGGAACGTGATGGTGGAACTGAAGTTCGGGCCCTTCCGGCCCGACGTGGACCGGGAGTTCTCGACCAAGACCCCCTGGGCCGACGCCTTCGGCCAGACCCAGTTCCTGATGACGCAACTGGAACTGGACTGGGAGGTCTTCACGAAGGTGGGGGTGGTGGCCCTGGGGGGCACCATCGGCTACTCCCGGGCCAAGGGCCACAGCCGCCTCCCGACCGGGGAGAAGTCCGAGGACGCGACGAGTTTCCACGTGATGCCGATGAGCCTCTCGTTGATCTACCGGTTCGACTGGGCGGCCCATCGCTACAACATCCCGCTGGTCCCGGTGGCGAAAGGCGGCATCGACGGGTGGTTCTGGTGGGCGACCAACGGTGTCGGGCAGGTCTCCCGGTCCAAGGACGGAGCGGCGGGCCGGGGGGCGACCTTCGGGGGCCATGCCTCCGTGGGCCTCATGTTCCTGCTGGACGTCCTGGCCCAGGGGATGGCGAAGACCTTCGACAACGAGCTGGGCGTCAACAACACCTACCTCTTCGCCGAGTACGGCTGGTACTGGATGGACGACTTCGGGGCCTCGAAGAGCATCAACCTGTCCTACCGGAACTTCCTGGCCGGCATCGCCTTCGAGTTCTGATGTGGGACAGTCGGACCATCGCCCTGGTCATCCCCGCCTGGGAGGCCGATGGGACCCTGGCCTCGGTCCTGGCGGCGGTGCCTCCCTGGGTTGATCAGGTCTTCGTCGTCGATGACGGGTCCTCGGTCCCCGTGCAGGCCCCGGGGGACCCTCGGGTCCAGGTGCTGCGCCACCGTCGAAACCGAGGAGTGGGGGCGGCCATCGGGACCGGCTACCGGGCCGCCCGGGCCGCCGGGGCAGACATCGCGGTGGTCTGGGGGGCCGACGGACAGATGGACCCCGAGGACCTGCCGGCGCTGCTTCAGGCCCTGGAGGAGGGCCCGGCGGACTACGTGAAGGGGGATCGCTTCTCGCACCCGGCCTGTCCCCGGGAGATGCCCTGGGTTCGGCGGATGGGCGGGTATGGCCTGACCTTTCTGACGCGCCTGGCAACAGGCATCGGGGACCTCCGGGACTCCCAGTGTGGCTACACGGCCTTGCGCCTGGAGGTGCTGGACCGGATCCCTCTTCCCTGGGCCTATCCCCGATACGGCTTTCCGAACGACCTGCTGGCGATGCTGGCGGGGGCGGGATGCCGCGTGGCCCAGGTGACGGTCCGACCGGTCTATCGAGGGGCCCCCTCGGGGATCCTGCCGGCCCTGGCCCTGGTCGTCTATCCGTGGATCCTGGCCCGGGCGGCCCTCATCCGGTTCGTGGGAGGGCCCGGGAAGGGTCCCCGCGGTGCAGGCCTGCTGCGGCGATGGGTCCCGATCCGGTCGGCCGGCTGAGTCGGCGGGGGACGGCGATGCGCGTGGCGGTCCTGACGTCTTCCTGGCCTCTGGGGCCCCGGGACTGGCGGGGACACTTCGTGCGGGAATGGTGCCTGGCGGTCCAGGACCAGGGCATCGCGGTCCAGGTCCTGGTTCCCCGGGCCCCGGAGGAGCCCGAGGCCGACGATCGCCTGGCGGTGGACTACCTGCCGCGAATCCTGCCCTCCCGGCAGGGGGGCTTTCACGGACACGGTCTCGAGGAGGAACTTCGCCGGCATCCGGGCCTGGCCCTCGGGCTCCCGGGAACCCTGGCGGCCTTCGCCCTGGAGGCCCTCCCGCGGTGTCTGGGGCTCCATGCCCTGGTGGCCCACTGGGTCTGGCCAATGGGCCTGGTCGGGGCCTGGCTTTCCCGGATGACCGGGCTTCCCTTGGGCATCGTCGCCCATTCCGGGCCCCCGGCGGTGGCCCGGGTCCCGGGCCTCTCGTCCCTCTGGCGGGGCACGATCGGGTCCGCCCGGTCGGTGGCCTGCGTCAGCGATGCGGTGGCCTCGATCCTGGGAGGGGCGATGCCCCCTGGCGGCCGGGTCACGATCCCCCTGGGGGTCGCCGTGGGCCCCATGGCGAACCCCTCGACGAGCCCGCGGCTCCGGGTCCTGTTCGTGGGCCGGATGGTGTCCCTGAAGGGCGGCGACCTGTTGATCCGGGCCCTCGGGGGCATGCCGGGGGTGACCCTCACGATGATCGGAGACGGTCCCGAGTCCTCCCGGTGGCGGGGGCTGGCCCACGACCTCCAGGTCGAGGCCCGGTTCCTGGGGGAGACCTCGCCCCGAGAGGTGCTGGGGGAGATGGCCGGGGCAGACCTGCTGGTGGTGCCTTCCCGGCGGGGACCCGGAGGACGGGTCGAGGGGATGCCCCGGGTGATCCTGGAGGCCTGGTCCCGGGGGCTTCCGGTGGTGGCCACCGACGCCGGAGGGGGCGGGGAGGCGGTTCGTCGGTGGGGGGGCGGCGTCGCGGTGGGGCCCGGGGACGTCGGGGCCCTCCGGGAGGTCCTGGAGCGGCTGGCGAACGCCCCCGCGGATCGGGACCGCCTGCGGGAACAGGCCCGCCAGGCCGCCTGGGAACACCGGTGGGAGGTCCTGGGGCCCCGGTGGGCCCGGTGGGTCCGGTCCCTGGCCCAGGAGGCATCGGGGGAGTTCCGGGGAGGGGAAGGCGGCGGTCGATTCTGGTAGCATGACCCGCCGGAAGGCCTCCAGGGGGATGGCGATGAGGACGCGGAGGGCAGGGGTGCTGGTGGCGATGCTCCTGCTGGCCTGCGACACCCTGCCAGGCGCCCGCCTCCCAGAGATCCCTGCCGGGTGGGAGGTGATCGACCCGGGGGACCCGGGACCCGGGGATCCGGGGACCCGGGACCTTCCCGATGACGGGCGACGGGACCTTCCGAGGGACGCCGACGGCGGTCAGGAGGTCCCGGGGGATGCGGGGGGATGTGTCCGCCAGTGCTACGGGCAGGTCTGTGGCCCCGACGGGTGCGGCGGGGTCTGCGGAGTCTGCCCCCCGGAAACGGCCTGTTCCCACGACGGCACCCTGTGCATCCTGCGGTCCCGTCAGGCCCCCCTGGGGGGCGCCTGCGGGCCGACCATGCAGTGCGGCCCCCTGCTGACGGACCCCTGGGCCTGGGGCCTGGGGCTCACGAACCCGGACTATCCCGCTTGCCTCGATGACCAGTGCCGGGACGGTCCGTGCCTGCCGGGGGGAGCCTGCTCCCGGTCCTGCAGGACGACCCGGGACCTGGTCCAGAATGGCACGGGGCTCCCCTTCCCCGACGGGATCGACGATGGGGACGCCCCTCCCGGGGACTGCCAGGGGGCCCTGGAAGGGGTCTTTCCCGGCGGGACCTGGGCCTGCGTCGAGGCCGGGGCCTCCGCATCGTCCCCCGAGGGCCGCTGTCTGCCCCGCTCCTCCTTCACCCCCTGCCATGACGGGACCCCCTGCCCGGCCGGGGAGGCCTGCGGGTTCGTGAAGGTCCGGGGGAACCTGGAGGCCCGGTGCCTGGCGGTCCCGGCCGGGGCCCAGGGGGTGGGAGGTCCCTGCGGTTGGGACGACACCACCCGGACCGCAACCCGGTGCGAGTCCTGGGCCTGTACCCAGGAGGGGTGCACCTTGCCCTGCGTGGACGACCGCTCCTGCCGGACCGAGGGTGCCCGGTGCCAGGAAGGACGGTGCGACGGTTCCTCTCGAACCTGCGAGACGGACGGCGACTGCAGCGCCTGGACCTGCCAGACCGGCGTGGTCGTCCGGGACCTCCTGGGCAGTTTCGTGGCCTGTGGTCCTCGACCGTGCCAGGTGGACGCGGACTGTCGCGACCAGGGCTACTACTGCCTTCACGACCCCGTGCGGATGATCCAGGGGCTTCCGGGGGACCCCATCGGGCGATGCGTCCGGCGCACCGCCGGGGGGGCGGACCTGGGGGAGTCGTGCAACGAGGCATCCGGCGACGGGCTGCCGGACCGCCCCTGTGCGAACCGGGAGTACTGCCTGGACGAGCGCTGCTCGGCCCTGTGCACCTCCGACCAGGACTGCTCGTCCGGGCAGCGGTGCGTGGTCCGGGAGTACACGCTGGCCCTTTCCCAGGGGCTGGAGGCGGATTTCCCGCTGCCGGTGCCCCTCTGCGGGACCCTGGGGGAGGCTGGCGGCGCGCCCTGTGGAACCGATGGCGATTGCGGTGAGGGGGCCTGCGCACCCTACGTCCTGGTGGACCACCCCACGGAGGTCGCCTGGGTCTGTCGGGAGAAGGAGGCCTCGGACCAGGGGCCAGGGGCACCCTGCGGATCGGGCCAGTCGCCCTGTGCCGGTGTCCTCTGCCTGGACGAGGATGTCGCCAATCAGGTCCCAGGCTTCTGCACGGCCCCCTGTTTTCGCAACGAGGATTGCCCCGTGGAGGGATTCTGGCGGGACCGGCGGCTGCGGTTCCTCTGCGAATCGCGGGTCGTGCACCGGATGGGGTCCTGGTACGCCGGTGATGACCTTCGGGCCTCGGTCTGCGTGGCGGTCTCGGGCGACAGCAGCCTGGAACCCTGCGATTTCTCGTCTGGTTCCTGCCTGGACCCCCGGGAGTTCTGTCGCCCGACCGTGGTCTTCGGTCCCCCTGCAGCGCGTCCGGTCCTCGGGGGATTCTGCGTGCGCCCGGAGGCGGGGGCCGGGATGCCGGGGACCCCCTGCGACCCGAATCGGAACGGGAAGGATTGCGCGACGGGGTTCTGCGAACGGTCGATCTATCCCCAGGCGGGCTTCTGTACCCATGCCTGCCAGGGGGACCAGGACTGCTGGACCCTGGCAGCCTGGGGGGCCACCTGTGCGCCTCGGGTCGTCGTGTCGGCGGACCCTGTCTCCTGGACGATTCCCCTCTGCCGACAGGCGGTGCCGTGCGTGGCATGCACCCGGGACGAGGACTGCTCCCCGGGGCTGAGATGCCTCGATGCGGCCCAGAGTCCCTACGAGCAGGACCTGCGGTGCGTGCCTGCCTGTGAGGACGACCGGGACTGCGCGGGGATGGGAGATGGCGTCACGTGCCAGGAGGCCCGAGCCCCCCTGATCTCCTCCCCGTCCGGCCTGGAGAAGGGGTGCCTGCCCCTGGCCTGTCCCTGATGTCCCCATCGCGAGGACGGGAGGAGGACCGTGCGGTGCGTCGTGCAGCGGGTGCGGGAGGCCCGGGTTCGGGTCGAGGGGCGGACCACCGCCTCCCTGGGCACGGGTCTGGTGGTGTTCGTGGGCCTGGCCCGGGGCGACGGCGGCGGGGACCTGGACTGGCTTGTGGGAAAGGTGGCCCGGCTGCGGGTCTTCGACGACCCGGACGGCAGGATGAACCTCTCGGTGGACCAGGTGGGGGGCGGGCTGTGCGTGGTGAGCCAGTTCACCCTCCTGGGGGACTGCCGCAGGGGCAATCGGCCGTCCTACGTCGAGGCGATGCCCGTGGAGGAGGCCCGGGCCTTCTGGCCTCGGGTCGAGGCTGCCTTCCGGGCCACCGGGATTCCCTGCGTCTTCGGGGAATTCCAGGCCCAGATGGCCGTGGAACTGGTCAATGACGGTCCTGTCACGCTGGTGCTGGACAGCCGGTCGCGTCAGGGTGTGGAGGGGTGACCCGGCCTGGGGTGATGGCGGTCAGTTGCAGGTCATCTTCCGGAGTTCGGCGTCGAACTCCCGGGCGAACTTCTCGTCCTTGCGCAGTTCCTGGTCGATGACGTTGAACTCCTCGAAGGTCTTGAAGCCGTTCCGGTTCAGGATCTCGATGAAGAGCCCGCTCTCGGTGTCCTCGGAGACCCTCTTGCCGGCCTTGCGTTTCGCCTCGATCTCCCGCCGGATGCACTCCCAGTCCTGGAGGGCCTTCTGGTAGTTGGCCCGGGCGGTCTCGGGCTTCGGCAGCAGGTCCGCGCCCTGGAAGTTCACCATCCACACGTTCGGGCCGCGCTGCTCCCAGTAGAGCGTCTCCCAGCCCTCGCCCATCTGCCGTTCCCGGTCCGCGGTCAAGAAGAACCGCCGGGGGTGATAGCCGTCGGCCTCGATGGTGATCAGCATCTCGTAGCGGTACATCGTGCGCCGGTCGTCGGATCCCTCCTGGATGGGAATGTCGTTGAGGGGGATCTGCTCCACCACCTCCCGCTTGGAGCGATCCAGGTGGAGGGACGGGTTGTCGACCTGGGTCTCCACGGGGGTCTGGGAGTAGTCCACCTTGCCCTTCAGGCACTGGAGCAGGGCGTCCTCCCCCTGGGCCTTCGTGCAATCCAGCGCATACTTCCGCTGCACGATGGTGACCTTCGCATCCCGGGGGCTGTAGAAGAGGGTCAGGGACCCGTAGCGGTTCCCGGTGACCGATTCGATCTCCCGGACCTTCTCGACCTTGGCCCGGCGCAATTGTTCCTTGTAGGCCCCCAGTTCCCCGCGGAGCATCGCCTCGAACTGCTCCTGGAGACCGGCGCTGCTGTAGATCACCAGCAGTCCGATGGCCGCCAGAGCGACGCTGGCAATGACCACGATGACCGGGATGGTGAAGAACTTCTCGCGCTTGGGGCGCCTGGCGTCCAGCACGGGTGCGTCCGCAAGGGAACGGGCCTCTTCCTCCTCGCGGTGGAGCAGCAGGTCATGGACGTCCTTGGGGAGCCGATCCGGGTTCGTGTCGCTCATCTTGCCATTCCGTCCTTCGAGAGCGGGCCGTCATGCCCCCGATGTCCCCGGGGCGGCTAACTCTATCGGGGCATTTTGGGCGCGTCAAGGCAAAACCGCGTCGTCTGATCGGGGGCACCGGTGGTCGGGTTTCGAGGGCATCTGGTGCCAGGGGACCGTCGATCGGAACGGGAGGAGGCCCAGGGGTCCTCCTGGCGCTATAATGATGTCGGCCAGCGGGTTCCCGTCGCCTTCCGAGAGGTGCACGATGAGTCGGATGGTCCGGTGGGTCGGATGGTCCCTGTGCTTGACCCTGGCCTGCGGGGGCGGTGGCAAGACCCGTCCTCCCTGGTGGGACGACGACCTGGGGATCGAGGAGGACCTGGGCGTCCAGGACGTCGGGGCCGACAGCGCCCTGGACGCCATCCTGGACCCCGGGGAGGGGCGGGACCTGCCCGACGCGCGGGACGTCCGGGACAACGGTCGGAGGGACCCGGGAGTCCTGGAGGACCCCGGGGAGGAGGACCTGGGGCAGGGGGGCGAGGACCTCCTGGGGGACCTCCCGGTCGATCTCCCGGGGGATCCGGGCGGAGACGCGGAGGACCCCGGGCCTGGGGATTCCGGGGACGAGGGGGGATTCCACTGCGTCCGGGACGAGGAGTGCCTGCCGCTGCTGCCGTCGGTGGCCTGCCAGGTGGTCCGATGCCTGGCAGGGTTCTGTGGCTACGAGGCCCAGCGGGACTATGTCCGCTGCGACGACGGGGATGCCTGTACCGAGTCGGACCAGTGCCGGGATGGCCGGTGCACGGGACGGCCCGTGGACTGCGACGACGGGAAGCCCTGCACCCTGGACCTGTGCAGTGCCTCGCAGGGATGCCAGCACTCTCCAGTGGACGGCGAGTGCGACGACGGAAACTTCTGCTCGGTGGACGACCACTGCCAGGGGGGGGAATGCATCGGCACGCAGCGGGACTGCCGGGATGACAACCCCTGTACGAGCGACTCCTGCGATCCGGTGGCCGGGGAGTGCCGCCATGCTCCTCTGACCGGGGCCACCTGCGACGACGGTCTGGCCTGCACGGGCCCCGACCGGTGCCAGACGGGGGTCTGCCGCGGACAGTCCCTCTGCGACGACGGGCAGCCGTGCACCGAGGATGCCTGTACCGTCACCGGCTGCGTCTTCCTCCCCCGGACGGGGGACTGCAGTGACGGCGACCCCTGCACCCAGGGGGACACCTGCCAGGACGGGCAATGTCGGGGGGCTCCGCTGCTCTGCGATGATGGCAATGCCTGCACCCGGGACTTCTGCCTCGACGGGACCTGCCGCACCGAGGCGCTGACGGATCCTTGCGACGACGGCGACCTCTGCACCGATGGGGATGCCTGCCTGGACGGGCGGTGCCAGGGCACCCCGCGGACCTGCCAGGACCCCCCGGCGGCCTGGTGCGACGGCTCCACGCGGGTGACCTATGCCTCGGCCGGGCAGTGCCGGGAGGGGGACTGCATCTATCCCGAGTCTCGACACCTGTGCAGCCTCGGTTGCCAGGATGGGAGGTGCCTGGGAGACCCCTGCGAGGGCGTGGACTGCTCGGTCCCGCCGGGTCCCTGTCAGGGCCCCGGGACCTGCCGCGACGGCCTGTGCGAATACCCGGTCGCCGATGGCGCCTCCTGCGAGGACGGGGACTGGTGCACCGTGGGGGACTTCTGCGCCGGCGGGACCTGTCATCGGGGCGTGGAGCGTTCCTGTGACGATGGGAATTCCTGCACGGCCGATGCGTGCAGTTCGACGCTCCGGAATTGCGAGCACACGGCGGTGGCGGGCCTTTGCAGTGACGGGGAACCCTGCACGCTCGGGGACCACTGCAACGAGGGGGCCTGCGTCGGGGGGGAGGTGGACCCCTGCGACGATGGCAACCCCTGCACCCGGGACTGGTGCCAGCCGGGCCAGGGATGCCGCCATGACCCGACCAACGAAGGGCAATCCTGCGATGATGGGAACGGGTGCACCGCCGGGGACCGCTGCCTTGGGGGGCAGTGCCGGGGCGAGGGCCTGGACTGCAATGATGGCAACCCCTGCACGGTGGACCTGTGCGACGACCCCCTGGTGGGCTGTTACCACGAGCCCCGTTCGGGGGACTGCGAGGATGGAGACCCCTGCACCGAGGGGGATTTCTGCGATTCCGGGGCGTGTCGGAGCGGGTCCCCTCGGACCTGCGACGACGGGGACCCCTGCACCGCCGATCGGTGCGAGGCGGGGTTCGGATGCGTGTCGGAACCGTCCAGTGGCTCGCGATGCGACGACGGGGACCCCTGCACCCAGAACGACGTCTGTGTGGCCGGGGAGTGCCTGGGAAGTCCCCTCTGCAACGACCAGAACCCCTGCACCGAGGATCGCTGCAACGCCGGGGCCTGCGAGTACCTCCCGCTCGACGGCCTGGCCTGCGAGGACGGAAACGACTGCACCGTGGGGGACCGGTGCACCGCGGGGACCTGCCGGGGAACGGCGGTGGACTGCAACGATGGCGACCCGTGCACCGCGGACCTGTGCCAGAGGGGGCAGGGGTGCGTGCACCAGCCGGTCTCGGGCGATGCCTGCGATGACGGGAACGCCTGCACCCGGAACGATGCCTGCGACCAGGGGCGATGCCGGGGACGGCCCGTCTCCTGCGAGACCCCGCCGCCGAACGTCTGCCTCGAGGATGACGGGGTGATCATCTCCTACAGCCAGCAAGGAACCTGCGTGGCCGGGGAGTGCCAGTACCAGCGACAGGAGTGGATCTGCACCTACGGGTGCTCCGGGACCGCCTGCATCGGGGACCCCTGCGAGGGGATCGACTGCTCGGTGGCCCCGAACCCCTGCTACACCGCCCCGGGGACCTGCGTGATGGGGCGGTGCCGCTTCCAGGTGCGCGATGGGGCGCCCTGCGATGACGGGGACCCCTGCTCCGTCGGGGATGCCTGTCTCTCGGGCGTCTGCCTGGCGGGCGCCTCCGCCGACTGCGACGACCGGGAGGCCTGCACCCGGGACTCCTGCGTCTCCGGCCTGGGATGCGTTCACGAGCCTGTCGTCGGCGCCTGCGATGACGGGGACCTCTGCACCACCGGGGATGTCTGCGTGGACGGACGCTGCGTTGGAGGGCCCCGGCGGGTCTGCGACGACGACAACCCCTGCACGACGGATCACTGCGACCCTCTCCAGGGCTGCTACTTCCAGGCCGTCGCCGATGGCTTCCCCTGCAACGACGGCAACCAGTGCACGGAGAACGACCGGTGCCAGCGGGGGCGGTGCTCCGGGGACGGTCTCGACTGCGACGACGGGAATCCCTGCACCGACGACCTCTGCGACGACCCGGCCCAGGGGTGCTACCACCGGAACAATACGCTTCCCTGCGAGGACGGAAGTCCCTGCACCCGGAACGACCGGTGCCAGGATGGCCTCTGCCTGGCCGGGGAGACCATCTCCTGCGACGACGGCAACTACTGCACCAGCGACTCCTGCGACCAGATTCAGGGTTGTGTGCACTCCTTCCACACCCTGCCCTGCGCCGAGGCCCAGTGCGACGGGGGCGTGTTCTATCCCGCCCGGAACTGCGCCGAGGGCCGATGCCCGGACCCCGTTCGCGTCTACTGCACCGACGCGGTGGCCTGCACCCGGGACCTGTGCACCCCCGACGGCTGCCAGAACGTCCCGGACGATGGCCTCTGCCCCGATGATGGCGATCCCTGCACCCGGGAGCGGTGCCATCCCGCTCGGGGCTGCGAGTCGGTCCCCGGAGAGGGGGCCTGCGACGACGGCGATCCCTGCACGGCTGGGGACGTCTGCCAGCCAGGTGGTGGATGCGCCGGTCTTCCCTACCGTTGCGACGACGGACTGGACTGCACGCGGGAGTCCTGCGACGGCATCGGGGGATGCCAGGTCCAGGTGGTGGAAGGGACCTGCCTGATCTCCGGGGCCTGCCTGGGGGCTGGCCAGGAGAACCCCCAACATCCCTGCCTGGTCTGCGACCCGTTGCGGGACCCTCGGGGCTGGTCGCCCCGAGGACCGGTGCCTTGCGACGACGGCGACTCCTGCACCCTCGAGGATTCCTGCCAGGACGGGATCTGTGTCGGGACGGCCCTGGACTGCGACGACCGGAATCCCTGCACCGACGACCTCTGCGTGGCGGGGATCGGGTGCGTCCACTCGCCGAACCAGGCCTCCTGCGAGGACGGCAATCTCTGCACGGTGAACGACCACTGCTACCAGGGGACCTGCGTCCCGGGTGCCTCGGCGGACTGCGACGACCGCAATCCCTGCACGGCGGATGACTGCCTGCCGGTGTCCGGCTGCCGTCACCTGGCCCTGGAGATCCCGTGCAGCGACGGGGACCCCTGTACCCGGGGTGACTTCTGCGTGAACGGGACCTGCCAGCCGGGCTCCCCGGACCCCTGCGACGACGGGAATCCCTGCACCGAGGACAACTGCCTTCCGGAGGCCGGGGGCTGTTTCCACGTCCGGATGACCGACAACTGGCCCTGCGACGACGGCAATGGGTGCACCACCGGCGATTCCTGCCAGGCGGGACGCTGCGTCGGCCAGGGACCGGACTGCGACGACCACAATCCCTGCACGGACGACCGCTGTGATGACCCGCTGGTCGGGTGCTATCACGTCCCGAACACCCGGCCCTGCGACGACGGGTCGGCCTGCACCCGGACCGACCAGTGCCAGGAAGGGTCCTGCATCGGGTCGAACCCCGTGACCTGCGACGACGGGAACCCCTGCACCGACGACACCTGCGACCCGGCATCGGGGTGTCGGTTCACGCCCAACACCGCGCCCTGCGACGACGGCAACGCCTGCACGCTCCAGGACTCCTGCCTGCTGGGGCGCTGTTTCGGGGGAACCCCGCGATCCTGCGATGACGGCAATCCCTGCACCCAGGACCTCTGCCTGCCCGACCAGGGCTGCGTGACGCAGTACCTGACCACGCCCTGCAACGATGGAGACCCCTGCACCTACTCGGACCGATGCCGGGAGGGGGCCTGCCAGGGGACGCCGTACTCCTGTGACGACGGGATCGGATGCACCGCCGATGCCTGCGACGGCATGGGAACGTGCACCCACGTGATCGAGGCCGGCTTCTGCCTGATCCTGGGGGTCTGCCAGGCCGGCGGGACGCTGCATCCCGACAATCCCTGCCGCGTCTGTGATCCGGCCCGGTCCTGGGTCTCCTGGTCCGACCGGGATGGGGCGTCGTGCGATGACGGGCTCCCCTGCACCTATGGGGGCCAGTGTCTGGGGGGCCGGTGCCAGGGCGTCTCCTACGCCTGCAACGATGGGCTTGCCTGCACGGCGGACTCCTGCGACGGGGACGGAGGGTGCCACTTCACCGTGGCACCGGGATGGTGCGCCATTGCCGGGCAGTGCTGGCAGGGGGGACAGGCCCAGCCGGACAATCCCTGCCGGTGGTGCGCTCCGGGGAACCCGACCGACTGGTCGGACCATGACGGGATTCCGTGCGATGACGGGAATCCCTGCACGGTGATGGACTCCTGTCAGGGCGGGGCCTGCGGGGCGGGGCTGCCGAGGCAGTGCGACGACGGCAACGTGTGCACCGACGACACCTGCGATGCACGGCAGGGGGGCTGCGTCTTCACGGCGAACCAGGCCGAGTGCCAGCCGGCTTCCTGTACCGGGCTCGTCTATCGCCCGGCCCGGGTCTGCGGGGACAAGGTCTGCCAGCCGTCGACCCCCATCAGTTGCGATGACGGGGACCCCTGTACCCAGGACTCCTGTGCCCTGGACGGCTGCCATCACGAGCCCGTCACGGGGGCCTGCGATGACGGCAATCCGTGCACCTCTGGCGACACCTGCGCCACGGGCACCTGCCAGGGAACCCCCTACGTCTGCCCCATCACCGAGTGCCTCTCCCGAAACACCTGCGACGGACAGGGGGGCTGCATCCCGACGCCCCGACCCGACGGGTCCGCCTGCACCCCGGACACGAATCCCTGTACCAACGACGTCTGCCAGGGGGGTGCCTGCGGGCATCCTCCGAAGGTGGACGGTTCCTTCTGCAACGACGGGAACCCCTGCACCCGGAACGACTCCTGTGTGCAGGGGGCCTGCACCGGCGGTTCCCTGGTGACCTGCCCGGCTCCGGACTCGTGCCACCTGGACGGGACCTGCGACCCGGCCACCGGTCTGTGCGTTCCTCCGGTCAAGGGCGACTGGAGCCCCTGCGACGATGGCAATCTCTGCACCCAGACCGACAGGTGCGTCGCCGGGGCCTGCGTGGGGACGGACCCCAAGACCTGCGAGGCCGTCGATCCGTGCCATCTGGCAGGGGTCTGCTACCCTGCGACCGGCGAGTGCACGACGCCCCGGAAGCCCGATGGGGCCGCCTGCGACGACGGGAACCCCTGCACCCGGGTCGACTCCTGTCAGGCGGGGGTCTGCACCGGGGCGAGCCCGATCCCCTGTCCGGCCATCGATGACTGCCACCTCCCGGGGGTCTGCGACCCGCAGACGGGGGCCTGCTCGGCCCCCCTGGCCCCCGAGGGGACCCCCTGCAACGACCGCAATCCCTGCACCACGATGGATGCGTGTCACCAGGGCCTCTGCGAGGGGGCGCCGGTCTTCTGTCCGCCCCCGACCCCCTGTCATGACCCGGGCCTCTGCAACCCGGTCTCGGGGCTCTGCCAGGCGGTTCCCAAGACCGATGGGGCCTCCTGCGAGGACGGGAACGCCTGCACCTTCGGGGACACCTGCAACCAGGGGGTCTGCGAAGGACAGTCCTATGGCTGCTCCGATGGTCTGCTGTGCACCGCCGATGCCTGTCGTGGCGACGGGACCTGCGACTACTCCTTGCTTCCGGGGTGGTGCCTCATCGACGGGGCCTGTCGCCCCAATCGCCTGCCCCATCCCTCGAATCCCTGCCTGGCCTGTCTGGCCGACGTCGCCACCGATGTCTGGTCCTCCCGGGAGGGTGCCTCCTGCCAGGACAACGACCCCTGCACCTTCGGGGACGCCTGTCACGAGGGGGCCTGTCGCGGGACTTCGCTGACCTGTGACGATGGCATCGCCTGCACCGAGGACGCCTGCGACGGCCAGGGCGGGTGCCGGCACTCCCTGATCCCCGGCTTCTGCCTGATCGATCGCGTCTGTCACCCCGAGGGGGCCGCGGATCCGGGCAATCCCTGCCAGCGGTGTCGCACCCTCTACAGCACCACGGGCTGGACGCCCACCACCCAGGGGGGCGAGTGCGACGATGGCCAGTCCTGCACCCGGGACGACCGGTGTGTGGACGGGGTCTGCGGGGGGATTCCCTATTCCTGCGACGATGGTCTGGCCTGCACGGCGGACCGCTGCCTGGGCACCGGGGAGTGCGAGCACCTGCTCCAGGAGGGCTGGTGTCTGGTGTGGAACCAGTGCTTCGAGACCGGGGCGGCGGACCCCACGGAGCCCTGCCGCTTCTGCGACCCGGCGACGACCCCCGAGGACTTCACGCCCCGGGACGACGGGTGGACCTGCGATGACGGCAATCCCTGCACGGCCCAGGACCAGTGCCAGGGGGGATTCTGCGTGGGCCTGGGGCAGGCCTGCGCCGACGACCTGCCCTGCACGGCGGACTCCTGCGACCTCGAGGGGCAGTGCGTCCACACCCTCCGGGAGGGCTGGTGCCTGATCGACGGCCAGTGCTGGGCCGTCGGGATGACCCGGCCCCAGAATGCCTGCCTCTGGTGCCAGCCGGGGGTCTCAAACTCCCAGTGGACCTCCCGGAACGGGGCCCTCTGCGACGACGGGGACCTCTGCACCGTCGGGGAGATCTGCCTGGACGGGGTCTGCGGCGGCGGCATCCTCCGGGACTGCACCGACGACCTGGCCTGCACCGAGGACTACTGCCTCGCGGGCACCTGTCGCCATGGCGTCGCGACAGGGTGGTGCGCCATCGAGGGGGCCTGCCATCTCCAGGGTGCCGTGGACCCCCGCAATCCCTGCAACGTCTGTGACCCGAACCAGGATGCCCTCCGGTGGACCTACCTGGACCAGGCCCCCTGCGACGACGGGATCGCCTGCACCGAAGGGGACCACTGCACCGCCGGGGCCTGCCAGGGGTCTCCCTATTCCTGCGATGACGCCATTGCCTGCACCACCGATGCGTGCGACGGCCAGGGGGGCTGCCTGCACCAGGTGGTGCCGGGCTTCTGCCGGATCGGAGATCGGTGCGTGACCGACCAGGAGGCGTCCCCCGACACGCCCTGCCTGGTCTGCGACTCCCAGGTCCAGCCGGAGGCCTGGACCCCCCGGAGCGGCGTCTCCTGCGACGACGGGAACCCCTGCACGACCGGGGATGTCTGCCAGGACGGGCAGTGCGTGGGACTCTCCACCGGGTGCGACGACGGACTGTCGTGCACCACCGACTTCTGCGACCCCCAGGGCCTCTGCCGCCACCTGGTGGACTCGGAGTGGTGCCTGATCGCCGGGGCCTGCGTGGCCCAGGGGACCCCCGCACCCGGCAATCCCTGCCTGGGATGCCTGCCGGCCGAGGACCAGGGCGCCTACAGCCCCCTCGACGGACTGCCCTGCAACGATGGCAATGCCTGCACCTCCACGGACCTCTGCCAGGGGGGGCAGTGCCTGGGGATTCCCTATGGGTGCGATGACGGCCGGTCTTGCACCGCGGACTCCTGCAACGGGGATGGGACCTGCCGCTTCGACCTGCTGCCGGGGTTCTGCCTGGTGGACGGGGCGTGCTGGAATCCGGGGGATCGCAATCCGGCGAACTCCTGCCAGGAGTGCCGGCCCGAGACGGTGCCCGGGGCCTGGACTCCCCTCACGGGGATGGCCTGCAACGATGGGAATGCCTGTTCCAGCGGGGACCTCTGCCAGGACGGCGTGTGCCTGGGGAGCCTCTACTCGTGCAGTGACGGTCTTTCCTGCACCTACGACGTCTGCGACGGGGAGGGCGGATGCGCGAACCCCCTGGCCGAGTCCTGGTGCCTGATCGAGGGGCGCTGCTACTTCCATGGGTCCATGGACCCGCAGCACGCCTGCCGGACCTGCGACGTGACCCGGGATCGCTACGGATGGACCGCAGTCGGGGGCCAGGTCGAGGTCTGCAACGGGGTGGACGACGACTGCGACGGCGTTGCCGACCCCCCCGGGACCCCGGGGTGCGAGACCTGGTACCGGGACGATGACGGGGACGGCACGGGACGGACCGACGACTCCGAGTGCCTCTGTGGACCGGTGGGGGTCTACCGGGCCCAGGTGCCCGGGGACTGCAACGACCAGGACCCGGCGGTGCGGCCAGGGGGGCTCGAGGTCTGCGACGGCAAGGACAACGACTGCGACGGCTTCACGGACCCCGCCGGGACCACGGGCTGCGTGACCCGGTACTACGACTTCGATGGCGATGGCTTCGGAAAGACGGGCTTGAGCCAGTGTCTGTGCAGTGCCTCCGGGAATTACCGCGGCCTCGGTGCCGGGGATTGCGACGACACCGACGCCGCAGTGAACCCCGTCGCCCAGGAGGTCTGCGACGGCAAGGACAACAACTGCGACGGGGCCACGGACCCACCGGGGACGACCGAGTGCGTCGCCTGGTACAAGGACCAGGACGGGGACGGCTTCGGTGGGTCGACGACCCTCTGCCGGTGCGGGCCCGGGGACGGCTACACGACCACCCTGGGCGGCGACTGCGACGACCAGCGGGCCTCGGTTCATCCCGGGGCACCGGAGCGGTGCAACGCCCGGGACGACGACTGCAACGGCCTCACGGACGAGGGGAGTCTGTCGGCCCTGTGTCCCCTCGACCCCGGGGCGATTCCCCACGGGACTCTCGTCTCCTGCACCGCGGCGGGTCGCTGCCTCTACCAGTGCGACCCTCGAACCGGGGACCAGCCCGCCTGGTACGACCTCAACGAGAGCGGCGCCGACGGCTGCGAGTGCCAGGGCGACGCCTGGGAGCACCTGGGAGGCCAGGACTGCGCCCACGCCCTGGACCTGGGGACCCTCGGGGACTCGGGGCAGACCCTGGAGGTCATCGGGAACCTGACCTCCTACGGTGACGAGGACTGGTTCCGGGTCACCGCCGCCGACCTGGACCCCCTCGGGCTCCTGGACGGATGCGACCGCTTCCACGCCCGGTTCGTGCTGGCCACGAATCCTCAGGACACCTTCCGACTGGACGTCTACACGGCGGCCTGCGACGACCAGTCCTTCTGTCGGGGCGTCACGGCGTGGGAGAAGCGGGTGGACTTCTACACCGACACGCTGGGCGAGTGCCCCTGCAACCAGTCCTACCTGCCGACCTGCGCGAAACCGACCAGCCTGGCCGCCTGCCTGGCCCGCCACGGGACCATGGACCGGTGCGGGACGTGTCCCGGGGAGGCCTCGCCGGGGACGCATCGGTGCATCGACAACGGCAATGCCTTCCTGATCCGGGTCTATCGAGAGCCGTCGGCACCGGTGACCTGCCAGTCCTACCGGCTCGTGTTGACCAACGGAATCCCCTGATGGCCAGGAGAGAGGAGCGACGATGAGACGGGTTCTGGGGGCCATCCTGGCGCTGGGGCTGGCATGCTCCAGCCCTTCTCCGATGGGTCGGGAGGACTCCTCGGGGCCTGCCTGGGATGCCGTCGCGCCTCCCGGTGACGACCGGGGGGGCGACCTTCCATGGGAGGTCCGGGAGGACCTGTCCGGAGGGGACCCGGCGGTGCGGGACCCGGCTCCGGAGGCCGGCGAGGAGGCTTCCGGGGAGGATGGAATCGAGGGCGGAGACGGCGCCGAGATCGGCCAGGATGACCCGGGGAGTGGACCGGGAGACGTCCTGCCGGAGGTCCTGGGGGCCCCGATTCCGAGGTCCTGCGAGGCCAGGCTGACGTGGAGCGGGTCGGCGACGTCGGTGACGGTCCCGGGCGACTGGAACCAATGGGACGTGACGGCTTATCCCATGGCGCGCCAGGGGACCGGCGAGGACTGGGAGGTCCGCATCGACCTGTCCTCGATGACACCGGGGACCCACCAGTACAAGATCCTGATCGACGGGACCGACTGGCGCATCGATCCGGCGAACCCCCTGACCGCCTGGGATCCCACCGGAACCATCCAGAACTCCAAACTGGTGGTGCCGGACTGCCGCCTGCCGGAACTGCGACTCGTGTCGGCACGGTCGGACTGGAGTCGCCGGACCGTGGAGGCCGACGTGGAGGTGCGGACGGGGATCGGGGGCGAGGACCTGATCCGGGACGCGATCCAGGTCGAGCACCGGGGGCGGGCCGTGCCCTTCCAGTGGGATGCCGATCGCCAGGTGATCCGGGTGCGCCTGGCGAACCAGGACCCCGGCAAGCACTCCCTGACCTTCCGGGCGTCCACCTCCCGGGGGCCGGCGGTGCCGCTGTTCGTGCCGATCTGGCTGGAGGAGCGCCCCTTCGACTGGCGGGACGCCGTGCTCTACTTCGCGATGACGGATCGCTTCGCCAACGGCGACCAGACCAACGATGACCGGAACTCCTGCGTGCCCAGGGACCAGGCCTGTCGGGACACGGGATGGGTCGGGGGCGACTGGGAGGGGATTCGCCAGCGGATCGAGGATGGCTGGTTCGACCGGATCGGCGTGACGGCCATCTGGATCAGCGCTGCGAACGACAACCCCGACGGCTGCATGGCGGGCGACCTGTCGGGAGTCCAATACACCGCCTACCACGCCTATTTCCCCCTCCTCCTGGACGCCCCGGAGAACCACTTCGGCACGCTCGAGGACCTCCAGCGAATGGTCCAGGCGGCCCACGCCCGGGGCATCCGGGTGCTCATGGACCTCGATGCGAACCATGTCCACGAGGACTCGCCGCTCTGGAAGGAACGCCCCGAGTGGTTTCACCGGACCCCGCTTCTCTGCGGTCAGGACGACAACTGGAACCAGCACCCGGAGGACTGCTGGTTCCAGCCCTATCTCCCGGACCTGGACTATCGGGTGGACGAGGCGGTCGAAGCCGTGACCGACGCGGCGATCCAGTGGGCGATCCGGGCCGATCTGGACGGCTTCCGAGTGGATGCCGTGAAGCACATGGACCACTCCTTCGGGCGGCACCTCCGGGCGAAGGTCCGGGATCGCCTGGAGCATGGAGTGACCCCCTTCTGGCTCGTGGGGGAGACCTTCGTCGGGGAGTGGTCCGGCGGGTCCCCGGGGTCCGGAGAGGCGAAGGTCCGGGAGTACGTGTCGGACTGGGAACTGACCGGGCAGTTCCACTTCCCCCTCTACTGGGCCATCGTGTCGGCCCTGGCCCGGGGCGAGTCGTCGCTCCAGCGGATGGTGGAGGTTGCCCGGGACTCCCAGGCCTGGTGGCTGGCGGGGTGGTCCGGGGCGGTGATGTCCACCTTCCTGGGCAACCATGACATCCCTCGCTTCGTGACCCACGCGGACCCGGGGCGCATCGCGGACCTGTGGGGCAACGGGTCCAAGGACCTCTGCCGCAATCCGCCGCCCCAGCCCACGTCGCCGGACCCCTACCTGCGGTTGCAGCAGGCCTTCGCCTTCCTGATGACGATCCCCGGGGTGCCCCTGATCTATTACGGGGACGAGGTGGGCATGGCCGGCGGGGGGGACCCGGACAACCGGAGGCCGATGGTGTTCGAGGGCCTCCCGGCGGACCGGATGGCCGTGCGCGACACGGTGGGGTCGCTGGCGGCCTTCCGGGCCAGGCACCCCTCGACCCGTCGAGGGACCGTGACGGTGCTGGCCGGCGGGGCCGACTGGCAGGCCTATGGGGTCTCCCTCGGGGCCGACGACCCGGTGCTCGTGGTGCTGAACCGGGGGGAGGTGCGGACTCTCCAGGTGCCCCTGGGGGGGTGGTCCGGGGCCTCGGGGACCTGGGTAGATGGTCTCGGAGGAGGGCAGGTCCCCGTGATTGACGGCAGCCTGTCCATCGAGGTGCCCCGGATCGGCTTCCGGGTGTTGGCCCGGGAGCCCTGACATTCCTGGTGCCGTGGCCCGTTTCCTTGTTCCGGGGCTTTACATCGGGGCCGGTTCAGGGTAGAAAGCCGTGCTGTTCGTTGACAAGGCGGAGTGGCCGAGTGGTCGAAGGCAGCGGTCTTGAAAACCGTCGGGCGTCCTGCGCCCCGGGGGTTCGAATCCCTCCTCCGCCGCCAGGGACCCGGTCCGGCCGTTCGCCGAGGGAGAGATGGCCGAGTAGGTCGAAGGCGCTCGCCTGCTAAGCGAGTACACGGGGTTGACTCGTGTCGCGGGTTCGAATCCCGCTCTCTCCGCCGTGTCCGCCGGGGGTTGGCCCCCGGGGGCCCCTCTCCAGGACGGGGGCGTCTTGAGCGACCGGAAGGTCCAGGTCGCAGGGTCCTCGCTGCTCTGGGCCGTCGTCCTGACCGCCACGAAGTTGATAGTCGGTCTCTTTACGGGGTCTCTGGGGATCCTGGCGGAGGCCCTCCACTCGGCCCTGGACCTGCTGGCGGCCGGGGTGACTCTCTACGCCGTGCGGCAGTCGGCCCGGCCGGCCGATCGGGACCATCCCTTCGGTCACGGCAAGTTCGAGAACTTCTCGGCCTTCGTCGAGACCCTGCTGCTCGTGCTCACCTCGGTCTGGATCCTCTGGGAGGCCCAGGAACGCCTGCGGGACCCGGCCTTTGCCGGTCCTCGGACCTCGGTCTGGGGCTTCCTCGTGATCGGGTTTGCCATCTGGGTGGACTGGCATCGGTCCCGGGCCCTGGCAAGAGTGGCCCGGGAGACCGGGAGCCAGGCCCTGGAGGCCGATGCCCTGCACTTCCAGAGCGACATCCTGTCGTCGGCGGCGGTGCTGCTGGGGCTCGGGGGCGCGGCACTGGGCCTTCCCCAGGCGGATCCCATCGCGGCCGTGGTGGTGGCGCTGGTGGTGCTCCACGTGGCCTGGGGCCTGATCCGACGGAGCGTCCACGCCTTGCTGGACCGGGCCCCGGAAGGAGTGGCCGACGACGTCCGGAAGCGCGTTCAGGCCGTGACGGGGGTCGAGGAGGTGGACTCGGTCCGGGTGCGGACCTCCGGGCCGGACCTCCACGCGGAGGTGGTGGTGCGGCTCGATGGTGGCCGCCCCCTGACCTGGGCCCATGACGTCACCGATCGGGTCGAGGCGGCGGTGAAGGAGGGATACCCGGAGGCCCGGGTCACCGTGCATGCCGAGCCCCTGTCCCCGGCCGAGGCCCCCTCGGAGGAAGACCGGGAGACGGACTCCCTCCCGTAGGCTCACTCCCGAAGGGGATCGGCCAGCCGGCACCGCAGGGCGAGGACCCTGCCGACCGCCTCCTGGACCCGGTCGCGGATTCGCGGTTCCGTCGCCGCCTGCACGAGGGCCCCCAGCAGACCATCGGCCTCGGGGTCGGTGCCGCAGTGGAGCAACAGGTCCAGGCCGGCCTGGAGGCCCTCGCGCACCACGACGTCCGCCGGGTGATGGTCCGCGATGGCCTTCATGGCCAGGTCGTCGGAGATCACGCAGCCCTGGTAGCCCAGGCGCCCCCGGAGCCAGCCTCCCAGGATCTTCCTGGACAGGGTCGCAGGCAGGTCGGGGTCCAGGGCCGGATAGAGGCAGTGGGCCGTCATCACCAGGTCGAGGCCCGCCCGGAAGGCCGCCTGGAAGGGGACCAGTTCCCGGCGTGCCAGTTCTTCCTCCGGGACCTCGATCAGTGGCAGTTCCCGGTGGCTGTCGGCCTGGGCATGGCCGTGTCCCGGGAAGTGCTTGCCGCAGGGCTGGATCCCCGCATCCCGCAGGCCTTCCAGGAACGCCAGCGCCGGAGGGATCGCATCCTCCGGGGTTGCGCCGAAGGCCCGGTCGCCGATGATGGGATTGGCCGGGTGGGTGTCCAGGTCCAGCACCGGGGCGAAGTCGGTGTTGCACCCCAGGTCCCGGAGGTCCCGGGCGATGGATCTCGCCGTCTCCCGGGCGGCCTCGGGCCCCCGGGCCCCCACCTCCCGAGCGGGGGGGCGTAGCGGGCACAGGCGCCTCAGGCGCTGGACCCTCCCCCCCTCCTGGTCCACGGCGATCAACGGCGGAGGCCAGTCCCGAGCCGCCCGGCGGACCTCCCGGGTCAGTCGGCGGACCTGGTCCTGATCGACGAGGTTCCTGGCAAAGAGGGCCACGCCACCGAGTCCACGACCCAGCAGGTCGGCCAGCCAGGGGGGCAGATCGGGGCCCTCGAATCCCAGTACGAGCAGGGTCAGCGTCTCGTCAGGCGGGGTCACTCGGCGGTTCCCCCGAGCCCCAAGATCGTCCACCGGAGCTTCTCCTTCTGGTACGGGTCCGAGGTCAGGCGCATGGCTTCCCGGTAGGCATCGATGGCGCAGGCCTTGTCGCCACTCCCCTTGCACTCATCCCCCCGCCTCTTGGCTCGGGTGTAGGCGTCGTTCTCGGCGGGCGGGGTCTCCGACGCGGCCACGGGACTCGGGGCCACGGCCGGGGCGGCCGCCTTGGTGGTCGAGCGGTCGGGACCCGGGGCGGTCCTGGCAGGGCGGGGGCCCGACGCAGCGGCGCTCGGCCGTTCCGACGCCGGGACCGATCCGGCGGTCCCACGAGCGGCGGCTTCGAGACGGGTTCCTGTGGCCGAGACCTCCTCCTTCCCGGACCTCGTCTGGGAGAGGGGTGCCTCCTCCCGGGTGGCGGCTTCGGGCTGGGTGGCGGCTTCGATGTCTCTCGAAGGAGCCGGCTGTTCCTGTCGCAGGGGCGGTTCGGGCCTCGCCGGCGACGAGGTCGTCGGGGCCACACCCACCAACGGTTCTTCCTCGGTGAGCCGGTAGTAGGCGAATCCCAGCCCGGCCGCCACCACCAGCAGCACCAGCACCGCCGCCAGGTAGCGTCCGGCCTGCCGCTTCTCCGCAGGCTCGTCGACCCCGAAATCCGAGGTCCAGCCCTGTCGGGCGACCTCCTCCAGTTGCCGGATGCTCTGGAGGCTGTCCCCCTTGAGGGGTTCCCGAAGCGGCTCCAGGGCCTCCGTCTCCCGGGAGACGACGGGGGTGGCGAGGGGAGTGACGTCCTCCTCGGGGGCCGGTTCCTCCGTCAAGGCATCGTCCTCCGGCAGCAGCTTGAGCCGGAAGTCCCCGATCTGGAAGACCTGTCCCGGGCGGATCTCGGTCTCTCCCGCGACCCTCCCCTGGGCCCCCCGGATCCCGTAGCGGGACCCGGCGTCCTCCAGCACGCAGCGGCCGTTCACGCACCGGATCCGGGCGTGGTGTCGGCTGACGTTCCGATCGCCCAGCACGAGGTCGTTGTCGGGTGCCCGGCCGATGGTCAGCACGCCCTGCTGCAGGGGCACGACCCGGACGTTTCCGGCCTCGTCCTCCAGGGAAAGGCGCTTCATGAGTACACCTCGTGGAGGCAGTATAGCACCCGCCCTGACCCCGTCAATCGGCGGCCGCCGCATCGGAAGGTGCCGTCTCGGGGTCCGGCACCGGCAGGGCGACGGGAGGACCCGTCACGGCGGTGGGGTCCGGGGGCCAGGACCGGATCCACCACAGCAGTACGCCCCGGAGGTCCCGGCTCTCCTCGAGGACCTGCAGCCGGCGGTCCTGCTTCAGGTCGCCAGACCCCTTGGGACCCGCGTCGGCTCCCCGCCAGATCGCCGCAATTTGGTCCTTCGAGACGCCCTCCTCCGCGATGGCCTTGCGGACCTGGAGCGGGACCAGGGCCAACGGCAGTCGACCGGCCATCTCCAGGGCCTCCGACCGGATCGAGGTGGTGAGTCGAAAGAGGCCGAGGTCCCGGACGACCTCGCGATCCAGGTCCAGCAGGTCCGGCAGGATGGCCGCCCGCCGCCAGGGATTCAGGTGCCTTTCCAGCGCCCGGATCAGGGTCCAGCAGACCTCGTCGTCCGGCTCGCCCCGGAGGTGCCGCACCACCTCCTTTTCTCCCTCGGGGATTCCTCCCTCGAACAGGGATCGGGCCGCAGTCCGGCGGACCTCCACCTCCGGGTCCCCGAGACCCCGGAGCACGGTTGAGACGGCCTCCGAGGTCCCGATGCGCCCCAGCACCGTCAGGGCATCGGACCGGACCCGGGGGCTCCCCCGGCGGGCCAGGGTCTGCAACTGCCGCACCCGGGCCTCGATGCGCGGCGTCGGGTCCCGGAACCAGGACCGTGCCGTTCCGATGTCCCGGCAACCCTCCAGGACGTCGTCGGGCGGACAGGAGATTCGAAGGTGCAGGTGGTCATTGTGGGGCCCCGACCGCCGGGGCTGGGCCAGGGCCTCCTCGGCCCGGGCCACCAGGTCCGGCCGCTCCTTGCGGGACCGGGCATGGGCGAGCAGGCGCTTCTTGAGGGGATTCGACAGGAACAGCCACTGGACCTGGATCGTCGGGTCGGTCAGGAGGGCCTTCACCAGGGCCCAGTTTCGGGGCACGTCGAAGCGGACGGGCCGCCCGTCCTCGGTTCCCTCCCCTCGGGCATCCAGGGGTATCAGGGATCGGGCCTCGTAGGGCCGGCCGGCGTCGTCCATCAGGTAGAACCCCAGGTCCGCGTCCCGTCCCGAGTTGTGGGAGACGCTCCAGGGCAGGTCCCCCCCTCCATCGCGGCCCAGGTTTCCCACCGCCAGCCGGGCCCCGGGGTGATCCCGGCCGACGCGGTCGGCGGCCCGGAGCAGGGCCTCCACGAGGTCGTCGGTGGCGCATCGGGTTCTCCGCTGCCGGTGCTCAGGAAGCACATAGTGCCCGGGGCCCTCCTCCGGGAGCATTCGGCAGGAGACCACGAAGCCGGTCGTGGGAGTTCCGATCGAGAGGGACCCCTTGCCCATTGGTGTCCCGACCTTCGGATGGGACCGGGGGATGGCCACCATCGGAGGGGCATCCAGTTGCAGCGTGGGAGGGCGTCGGGCCAGTCCCGGGGCGGAGGGATCGATCCGGGTCGCGGGGACCGGGTCCGCGAAGTCTCCCGGACCGGCGGGACCCCGGCTGCCCGAGAGACAGCCGGCCAGGGTCACCAGCCACACTCCGGCGACAACCCGCATGGTGCGTCCCCTTCCAGGAAGCATTGTGCCGAAGGCCGGGCCCCCTGCCAAGTCCGTGTCCAGGCCGACCACGGGACCTTGCGATCCGGACCGCCCGGACGGGCGGAGTCCTTCCCCTCGCCGAGGGGACCCAGGCACTCGCGGAAGCCTTGACACGGTTGCGCCGGAAGGCTATTGCTGCTTCCGGGTCGCATCCTGATTTCCGGAAGACATGGTGGAAGAAGTCATCCCGTTCTCCCAGGAGTTTCAAAAGGTCCTGGAAAGCGCCGAGGAACTGGCCGCTGCGCGACGGGAATCGATGGACAGCGGCTTCCTGGTGCTGGGGATCTTCCTGGTGCCCTGCGAGGCCCAGTCGGTGCTGATGGAGATGCGGCTGGAACCGGAGGCCCTGGCGGACCGCCTGCGACAGGTGCCCCAGGAGGCCCCGGAGATGGGCGATGCGGTTCCGTGGCAGGCCCTCCGAATCGCCCGCAACGTGGGGTCCCGGCAGGCCACCACGGTGCACATGCTGCTGGCCTTCGCCCGCCTGGGGGATTCTCGGGCCGCCCGGCTGCTCCAGGCCTCCGGGGCGTCGCTCTACGAACTCCGGACCAAGGCCATGGCCCACCTGATGGATCCCTACCTCCGAAGGCAGGCGAGGGACCGGGTCACGGTGGCCGTCCGGGGAAATCCGCCCCGGGCCCCGGTGCCCCCGGTCTCCTGGCCCGGTCCGTCGCCGGTGGTCCAGGTTCCCGTGCGGTCCGCACCCCGGGTCCAGAGCGACGACGACCTCCCGGTGGAGTTCCTGATCGAGGAGGTCGGGACCGACGCCGAAGAGCGGGAGCCCGAGGCTGCGACCGAGGAGCGATGCTGGGCCTCCCCCGAGGGAAGCCCCTTCCGTCTGGACCCGACCCGCCATCCCACCCTGGCGACCCTGGGCCGGAACCTGTGCGAGGACGCGTTGGCGGGGCGGATCGACCCCCTCGTCGGCCGGGAGCAGGAACTGAACCGCGTCGTGGACATCCTCTGCAAGCGGCGGGGCAACAATCCCCTCCTGCTGGGGGACCCGGGCGTGGGCAAGACCGCCCTGGTGGAGGGCGTCGCAGACTGGATGGTGCGCCGGGGCGGAGGCATTCCCGGCCTGGAGGGGCGGGTCCTGATCTCCGTGTCGGTGGCGGACCTGGTGGCGGGAACCGAGATGCGGGGCGCCTTTGCCGCCCGACTCCGGGCTCTCAAGGACGAGGTGATGGCCTCCCAGGGGCGGATCATCCTCTTCATCGACGAGATCCACACCCTGATCGGCGCCGGGGCCGGGGACGGGGGAGCCGATGCCTCCAACGACCTGAAGGGGGCCCTGGCCCGGGGGGAACTCCCCTGTATCGGCGCCACCACCTTCGGGGAGTACACGAGGACCATCCAGAACGACCCCGCCTTGAACCGGCGATTCGAGCCGGTCCACCTGCGGGAGCCCTCCCTGGAGGAGGCCGAGCGCATCCTGGCTGGCGTGGCCCCCCGCTATGCCCAATGGCACCGCGTGGAGTTCCAGGCGGAGGCCCTGCGGGCGGCCGTGCGCCTCACCGACCGCCTGATCCCGGACCGATGCCTTCCGGCCAAGGCCGTGGACCTCCTGGACCGGGCCGGGGCCCGGGCCCGGAGGGAGGGGAAGGGGGAGGTCGGGGTCCGGGACGTGGTCCAGGTCTTGTCGGACCTCGTGGACATCCCCGTGGAGCAACTGGCGGATCCCCAGGCCCGATGGAGCCGGATGCAGGACTTCCTGGAACGGCGCGTCGTGGGCCACCGGGAGGTGATCGAGTCCCTGGTCCAGGTGCTGTCCCGGAACTGGAATCGATTCGGAAGTCGGCGCCCGCTGGCCGCCCTGCTGCTGGTCGGACCTCCTCGATCGGGGAGGCGGACCCTCGCCCGGGCCACCGCCGAGTTCCTGTTTGGCAGCCCGGAGGCCCTGGTGGAGGTCGAACTCTCGGAATACGCCGAGCCCCATACCCTCTCCCTGCTGGCCGGGTCGCCGCCTGGATTCGTGGGCTACGAGGACAGCGGCCTGCTGTCCAACGTCCTGACCCGTCGGCCCTTCCGGGTCTTCTTCTGGAACCGTCCGGAACGGGCCCATCCATTGATCCAGTCCTTCCTGGCCCAGGTTCTCGCCGAGGGGACCATCACGGATCGCCGGGGCCGGCGCCTCGATTTCCGCAACAGCGTGCACGTACTGGCGATGGAACCCGGGACGGGGCCCACGGGGACCGTTGGGTTCGGTCGTGGAGGGACCGAGGCCCCGGCCGGGTCCGGGTGGATCCCCGAGGCCTCGAGCCGTCTCAGCGCCGACCTCTGGAACGCCCTGGACCTGCGGCTGCCCTTCCCCGCCGTGACCGGGGACGAGACCCGGGAACTGCTGGCCCTCCTGGTGGAGCGGGTTCGGGAGGACCTCCAGCGGGAACACGGCTGCCTGCTGCACGTGGAACCGCAGGCGTTGCAGGCACTGCTGGAATCGCGGGACCCGAAGGACCCGGTGGCCCCGGCGATGGAACGGGGGCTCCAGGAGGCGATTCGACAGCCGGCCCTGGAGCGAATCCATCGGGAAGGGGCGCGGTTCTTGATCGTGTGCGTGGCCCCCGAGGGGGAGGGCCTCCACGGGGTCATCGTGAGGCGTGGAGACGGGTGACCTGCGACTCGGTCACTTCTTCTTCCCGGTGTCCCGGGTTCCGGCGGTTTCCGTTGGACCGGCCTCGCAGGCCGCGCGGCAGGGACCGGGAGTCCCGTCGCAGGGACGCAGCCGATCGGGACTCGCCTCCCGCGAGGCCATCCAGGGGTCTGCCCCGGAGGCCCTGGGCTCCGGCCCGCCGCCGGGACCACCGGCCTGGGGTCCCGGCTGGGAAGGCATCGCAGGTCCTCCTGGCATCCCGGCCATCGGCATCACGCCCGAGGGAGGCCCGGGAGGATTCGGGGTGCCTGCCTGCGGAGTCGGGCCGCCGGGACCCGGAGCCCCTGCGGTCGGTCCCGGAGGGGTTCCCGCGGGAGCCGCCATCCCCGGGCCTTGTTGGGGAGCCCCGGGGGCTGCCGCCGTCGGCAGTGGCTGGGTCGGCGAGAGGAAGCCCGGGAGCCCCTCCAGGGCGAAGAGGGCCTCCCCCTGGCGCAGGAGGGCGTCCTGCAGTTCCCGATTCTGGGTCGGGGTCAGCACCTTCTTCATCCGGATCACCATCTCCAACCCGGCCTTCTGGACCTCGGTCAGCAGGCCCGCGACCTGGTCCAGGCGCTCCTGGATCGCCTTCACGTCCGGATTGTCGGCGGCGACCAGCGCATGGATCTCGACGTTGAGGGCCCGGACCCGGGCCATCTTGGGCAAGGCCTCCCGCTGCCAGTCCCTCCGGAGGGTGTCGATCTCGGCCCGCTGTTCGGGGGAGAGGTTCTTGATTCCCAGGAAGTCCCAGTCCGTCGCCGAGGGGGACGAACGGGCGCTGGTGCACGCCACCAGCAGTCCAGCGACCCCGGCCAGAATCCATGTCCGGTGTTTCATGGCGGTTCCTCCCTGTGTTCCAGACGAGTCTAGTCCGGTTGGCAGGGTCGGGTCAACGGGGTCCAGCAGAACCGGCAGCGTCGGGTCCAGTGGTCTTCTTCGGCGGCGTCAGCGGATCGTCAGGCCGATCGGGCACCGTCGGGACTTCATCAGGATCCAGGGCACTGGCTGGCGATCTCCGGGTCGATGCCCTTCGTGCCGTAGGCCTCGCGGAAGTGCCGGGCGAACTCGGCGGCGAGTCGGTCGGCCCGGGCGTCGTATTCCTCCGGGGCAGGCCAGGTGGTCCGGGGCTGGAGAATGCCGGGGTCCGGGATTCCGGGACAGGCGAGCGGCACCTGGAGGTGGAACCGGCGGTCTTCCTGGAAGGGCACGGCCCGGAGTCTGCCGGACATGGCCGCATCGACCAGGATCCGGGTCAGCCCGATGTCCATCCGGTGGCCGATGCCGAAAGGTCCCCCGCTCCACCCGGTGTTGATCAGGTAGACGTCGGTGCCGTGATGTCGGAGTCGCTCCCCGAGCATCGATGCATAGACCGTCGGGAGCCGGGGCATGAAGGGCTCCCCGAAGAAGCGACTGAAGGTGGTCCGGGGCTCCGAGACTCCCGTCTCGGTCCCGGCCAGTTTGCTGGTGTAGCCCATGAGGAACCACAACATCGCCTGGGGGGGCGTCAGTCTGGCGACGGGGGGCAGGACGCCGTGGGCGTCCGCGGTCAGAAACAGGATCGTCCGGGGGTGTCCTCCCCGAGAGGAAGGATCCACGTCGGCCAGCGATGTGAGGGGGTAGGAGGCCCGGCTGTTGGGGGTCAGACGGTCATCGTCGAGGTCGAAGGCCCCCCAGGGGAGCATGAAGGCGTTTTCGATGATGGCCCCTTGCTCCTCGGGAGGGGCGTGGTGAAAGACCGCCCGGTGGATGCCGGGTTCCCGCTCCGGGTCCAGGTGGAGGAGCTTGGCGTAGCATCCGTTCTCGAAGTTGGCGATTCCCTCGGGGCCCCATCCGTGCTCGTCGTCCCCCAGCAACCGGCGGCCGGGAGCCGCCGAGAGCGTCGTCTTGCCGGTGCCCGAGAGGCCCAACAGCACCGCAGTGTCCCCCTCCGCTCCCACGTTGGCCGAGGCGTGGAGGGGCAGGACCCCGACCGGTGGCAGGTAGTAGTTCATGGCCGTGAAGGCCATCTTCTTGACGGCTCCCAGGTAGGCCGTGCCCAGGATGACCCCCATGTGCCGGTCGTAGTCCATGGCCACGGCCAGCGTCGTGGTCCGTCCGGTCTCTGGGCGGATCCGGAGGCGTCCCTCGTAGCGATCGGGGTCCAGTCGCTCCCAGGGAACGGCCAGCATCAGGAAGGGGCTCTGGGAGAAGGGGGATCGGGACAGGTCCTCGGGGATCGGCCGGAACATGTTCACGGTGAACAGGGCCGTCAGGGCCCGGTCGGTCACCGTGGTGATCGGCATCGCCCATCGGGGGTCCGCCCCGAGACACCGCCGCGTCACGTAGACGCGATCCCGGCGGGAGAGGTGCTCCAGGGCATCGGCGACCAGCAGGTCGAAGGTCTCCGGGGAGATGGGAAGGTTGTTCGGGGAGTCCCAGTCGATCGTCTCCTCGCTGGCCGGGCGTCGGACCGTCACCGTGTCCTTGGGATTGCGCCCGGTCGATTCGGGGGGGCCCCAGGTGGCCAGGGCGCCGCAGGCGGCCACGAAGACCTCCTTCCGGGCGATGGCTTCCCGGACCAGGGTCTCCCGGGGTGCGTCGAAGACCACCCGACGGCCCAGGGACTCGAGGGTGCGGTGAACGAGGGTGGACAGGGACGGCATCGGAGGGACCTCCTCTCCGCTGGCATGCTGTTTCTATCATGGAACCAGGGGCCGGTGGACCTGACCTGGGAACCTCCGCCTGGCGTCTGGTTGGGGAGGACCCCTCCCGGAGGGTTACACTTGCCCGTGGTCACCCCTGGAGGAACGGGAATGGGACGAACGGCCACAGGGGCGTGGATGGCGCTGTGCGTGCTGGCGGCACCGGGCACCGCCCGGGAGGTCGAGGGGCCGGACCTCTGGGCCCGTCGACTGCGGGAGGGCCAGGTCGAGGCGGTGGAGGTTCTCTGGCGAGAGGTCCCCTCCCGGCCGCTGCTGGAGGCGGCCCTGCGCAGCACCGAGAAGCGGGTGCGCATCGCCGGGGCGATCCGGGCCGGAGAGACAGGGGCCCTCTGGGCCGTGGACCTCCTCCGGGAACTCTCCGGGGGACGGAGCCCGGGAGTGGCCATGGCGAGCCGTCTGGCCCTCCGGCAACTGGGCCTGGGGGGAGGGGATCGACCCCTGCGGAGCGTGGTGTGGCCCGGGGCGGACCTGGACCAGGAGACCCGGAAGGGTGGGCGGGTGCAGTGGTCCTTCGTCAGCCGGGACGGAGCCCTGGCGGTTCGGCGGAATCTCCAGGCGGCGATGGAGGACCTGGGATGGCAGCAGGACCGGGACCTGGCTCCGGAGGAGGTCCCTCCTCGCTGCCGGAACCCCTGGGGAGGCGTCTTCCTCCGGGACGTGTACCGTGCCACCGTCTCGGTCTGCGGCGGGGACCTCCCGGGGCAGATGGCCACGCTTCGGGTCTCGGTCTCGGCGCCGCAGGAGGAGCATGCGAGGACCCTGCTGGGGATTCCCGCGGCCGGGCTTGACAGGCGGTGAACCGGTCGATTCAATGGAGTCGTCATCCGGAGGAGACGTGATGCAGTCCCGAACGAACTGGACCTGGGCCCTCGTCGTTGCCGGCAGCCTGGTCGCCCTGGCCTGCGGAGCGGCCTTCGTGGCACCCGAGGTGGACTCTCGACTGGTCTCCATCGGCGCCTCCGCACAGCCCCCCTCGTCCGAGGAGGAGTTGCGCCAGGGACGGGAACTTTTCGTGCAGTCCTGCGGTCGGGGGGGCTTCTGCCACAAACTGCCGACCCCGAAGAGCCGCAGCGCCGAACGGTGGCCCGGGATCCTGGACAAGATGGCCCCGAAGGCGGGCCTGAATGCCGAGGAACGGAACCTGGTGCAGCGCTTCATCCTGGCCGTCCGGGAGTTGCCGGACGCGAATCCCTGACCTCGGGGGACCTCTGTGACGACACTGCCGCGGGATCTGGGGGAATTCCTGAGGGCCATCCCCCCGGAGGACCTGCTGCAACTCTCGCCCCCCGGCGTGATCGCCCGGGCCCTGCGCCTGGCCCTCCTGGGGGAACGGCTGGTTCCGACCCCTGTTCGTCCCGAGGACCGGGACCCGGCCTTCCTGGCCCGCTTGATGCCCTTCTTCCGCCAGGTGGCCCGAATCTGGTTCCGATGGCACTGCGAGGGGGTCGAGAAGATCCCGGCGAAGGGACCCGTCCTGCTGGTGGGCAACCACAGCGGCGGGCTGATGGTCTTCGACGGGATCCTCGCGATGCTGGCCATCTGGGACCACCACGGACCGGACCGGGCGGTCCATCCCCTGGCCCACTGGTTCGTGCATCGGGACCCCCTGGTGGCCCGCTACGCCCGGAAGATCGGGGCCTTCCCGGCCTCCCCGGAGAGCGCCCGGCGGATCCTCCGGGCCGGGGCCATCGCGGCCGCCTACCCAGGGTCCGACCGGGACGTGTTCCGCCCTTTCCGGGATCGCAACCGGGTCGTGCTGGGCGGGCGGATGGGCTTCGTCCGAGTGGCCCTGGAAGAGGGGGTGCCCCTGGTTCCCGTCGTCACGACCGGCGCCCACGAACAATTCGTGGTGCTGACCCGCGGGGAACGGATCGCCTCCTGGCTGGGGCTCAAGCGACGCCTCGGGACGAACCTGGTCCCCATCCTCTATGCCTGGCCCTGGGGGGTCACGCTGGGGGTCTTTCCCTACTGGCCGATGCCGACCCAGATCACGACCGACTTCCTGGACCCCATCCGGTGGCCCCACCTTCCTCCGGAGGCGGCCCAGGACCCGGAGACGGTGCGCCGGTGCTACCGGGAGGTGGAGTCGGCGATGCAGGCGGCGATGGATCGCCGGAGCCGGGGGCGCATCCCATGGATCGGTTCGCCCAGGGGGGTGCGCGGGTCCTGAAAAAACGGCATCATCGGGCGCGGAATGATTCGTGGGAGGAGCGGAGATGCGACCAGAACATCCGGTGGTCCTCGTGACCGGGGCCTCGGCGGGGATCGGGGAGGCGGTGGCCTGGGCCCTGGCCCGGGAGGGGTATCGCCTGGCCCTGGGGGCCCGTCGGGCGGACCGGCTCAGGGCCTTGGCGGGCGCAATCCAGGATGGGACCGGCGCCGAGGTCTTCGCAGGGGCGATGGACGTCCGCGACGGGGCCTCGGTGGAGGACTTCGTCGATCGGGCCGCCAATCGGTTCGGGGCCCTCCACGTGGTGGTGAACAATGCCGGACTGGCCCGAGGCGTGGCAACGGTGGACCGGGTCTCCGAGGAGGAGTGGTCCGAGATGCTTCGGACCAACGTCGAGGGGGTCCTGCGGGTGACCCAGGCCTGCCTGCCCCACCTGCGACGGGCCGGCTGGGGGCACCTGGTCTTTCTGGGGAGCACGGCCTCCCACGCGGTCTACGAGGGGGGCGGAGTCTACTGTGCCACGAAGCACGCCGTCCGGGCCCTGACCGAGACCCTCCGCCTGGAGTTGTGCGGGGAGCCCATCCGAGTGACCAGCGTGGATCCGGGCATGGTCGAGACGGAGTTCAGCCTCGTCCGCCTGGGGTCCCGGGAACGGGCGGATCAGGTCTATCGAGGCATGACCCCTCTTCGGGCCGAGGACATTGCCGAGTGCGTCCGGTGGGCCCTGGCGGCCCCGGATCACGTGAACGTGGACCGGATCCTGGTCCGTCCCCTGGACCAGGCGGCAATGCACAAGGTGCACCGGAGGCAGGACTGAGAGGAGGCGCCATGGGGAATCGGGACGACGCCGAGCAGCGGGCGGTCGAGGTGGACCGGATCCTGGAGGAGTGGTACCCCGACGCCACCCGGACGCCGCTCCACTGGAAGACCCCCCTGGACCTCCTGATCGCCACGATCCTGGCGGCACAGGCCAAGGATGATACCGTGAATCAGGTGATGCCGGTCCTGGCCGCCCGGTATCCCGATGCGGCGGCTCTGGCACGGGCACCCCGGGAGGACATCGAGGCCGTGATCCATTCCACGGGGTTCTACCGCAACAAGGCTCGTCTGGTGCAGGAATGCTGTCAGGCCCTGGTGGAGCGGCACGGGGGAGACGTCCCCCGGACCATCGAGGAACTGGTGGCCCTGCCGGGCGTGGGCCGCAAGACCGCCAACGTCGTCCTGGGGAACTGCTTCGGGATCCCGGCGATGGTGGTGGACACCCACGTGCTGCGGGTCTCGGACCGCCTGGGTCTGGCCAGGGGCCGGGATGCGGACGAGGTGGAATCGGTGCTGTGCGGGCTGCTGCCTCCCGGGCGGTGGACCGCCTTCTGTCACCGGGTGACCTGGTTCGGCCGGGAACGGTGCGTCGCGAGGCGTCCACACTGCGAGGGGTGTCGGCTGGCATCCCTCTGCCCCTTCCTGCAGTCGGAGCGCCCAGGACCCTGAGGGCCGGGAGGATCGATGGAGGAGGTTCGGGACTTCCTTCGAGAGATCGCCCGGATTCGCCGCATCCTGCTACGGGATCGCCTCCGGACCGGGGCGGCCTGGTGGGCGGTGGCGATGGCCGGCCTGATCGGGGTGTCCCTCTGGGCCGTCGGGAACGGCATTCCGCCCGATCGGGTTCGGTGGGGTGCGGAACTGGGTGCCCTGGCGGGGATCGCCTGGGTGGTCGCGGACCTGACCTGGACCTTCCGGCGCCTGGGTCGTCCCGACCGGATGGGTCGACTCCTGCGCAGACACCTCCCGGGCATCCGGCATGCCGTCGAGACCCTGTCCCAGGTGGACCCCTCCCTGGGCCGGTTCGTCTCAGGAGCCTCCCCGGGGCTCCTGGCCGCCGAGGCCCGGCGCGGTGCGAACCTGCTGCGACAGATTCAGCCAGGCTGGTTCCCCCTCCCGGCCTCCCGGGCATGGCCTCCAAGGGCCTGGGTCGTGATCGGGATGGTCCTGGCGGTCGTTGCCATCCGGGATTTCTGGGGAGTCTCCCGGGCCCTGGGGACCCTCCTGGGACTTCCCGGCGGCCCCGGGGGAGCCTGGTGGGCGGGGCCACCTCGGACCCTGGACGGGATTGCCCATGACCTGGGCCTGCGGATCGGTTCCGGGGACGCATCCTCGGGGGATCTGGTTCCATGGCTCGGGGATGTGGCCGACGCGAACGTGCCCGAGGGGGGCATCGTCGAGGTCACGGGCCGCCTGTTCTCCCCGGTCGGGGCCCTGGAACTGGTCATTCTGCCTCGGGAGGGCGGATTGCGGCGGGTTCCCGTGCCGGTGGAGGGGGATGGCCGTTTCGCCGTGCTGGTGCGTCCCGAAGGGGAGGCCACGTGGTTCCTTTCGGCGTGGGCCCCTCCGGGTGAGGTGGTCCAGGAGTTGGCCCGGCGCCGGTTTCGCGTCGCGCCGCCGGCGCCCCCCTCCCTGGAGATGCGACCCTCGGGATGGGCCTCTGGAGGCCTTGGGGAGACCGTGATGGTCTCCTGGTGGGCATCGGCTCCACATGCCCTCGGGGAGGTGGAGGCCCGATTCCGGTATCCCTGGACCGAGGAGGCCGGGTCCACGGGCGTCTCCCTGCGCCATGCCCGGGAGGGGGACCGCCAGGCCCAGGGCGTCTTTCCGGTCATCCTCGGGGAGGACCTCCTGGAACGGGGGGGGCGGATGAGCCTCTGGGTGGAGGCCAGCGGGATCTTCCAGAAGGACCGGCTCCGAGGGCGATCGGAGACGCTGCATCTCTCTCTGGACGTTCCCCTGGTTCGGCAACTGGCCCTGCTGGACCGCACCGAGGACATCCTGGACCGCATGGCGGGACTCTTCGGGGATGTGGCGGACGTCCCGGGACCGGGGGACCCGATGCTCCCGGAGCGACTGCAGGCCCGGTTCCAGGATCTCGGTCGAGAGGCCCGGGCCGAGGTCACCCGCCTGGGGACGCAGCCCGGCGCAGTGATTCTCCGGGGAACGATGGAGAAGGTGGCGGGGATGCTGGAGGAGGTGTTGCAGGAGGTCCCGTCGCGGCAGCGGGCCTCCCGGGCGCTCGAGACGGCGGTCTCGCTGCTGGAGGACGTCCTGGACCGGGAGAGGGTCACCCTGCTGGCGGAGCAGGTCGGCGAACTGGACCGGTATGCCGACCGACTGGCATCGCCTCGTCAATCGGGGCCATCGGAACGGGACCGGTCCCTCCACCTGCGAATGGGTCGCTGGCAGGTCGCCGGTCTGGAGGCCATCCGGGTGTCGTTCCTGCGGCGGACCCCGGTCGAGGCCACGGGGAGACGCATGGCCCTGGAGACCCTTGGGGGCCTCCACTGGCAGGTCCGGGACCACCTGTCCCGGGCGGCCTCGGGGGACCAGGAGGAGGTCCGGCGGGCCCGCGAGACGGCCCGAGAGGTGGCTCGCCGATGGAGGAGTCTCTTCGCCGAGGGGGCCCTGACCCACGTCCGAGACATCCTGCTGCCCACCTCGGTCCGGGAGGACCTCCGGGCGGCCTACGCCCTCCAGCAGCGGGTGGCAACCCGGACCGAGGCGGTGGCGGCCAGGGTCCGGGCCCGCATGGAGCAGCGGGAGGCCTTGCCACCCGAGAGGATCCTGGAGTGGCAGTCCCGGCTGGAGGGGGCGGGGTCCCTGCTGCGACAGGCGGAACAACCCCGGATGAATCCCTACGACCTGGAGGACCTGAAGGCCCTGGAGCGGCAGGTACGGTTCCTGGCAGACCTGTTGGAGGCGGGGGACGTCGACCGGGCCTCGGTCTCGGGTCGCAAGGTCCTGGGCCTGATGAATCGCCTGGCAGAATCGATCCAGGCGGACCTGTCATCCGGGGCGCTGGAGGCCGACGACTGGGACATCGGGGCCAGCCGGAGGGCCCTTCAGGGAATCGGGAAGGCCATCGAGGAGGTGCGGGCGGTCCACCGATCCCTCCAGGAGGTCGTGGCATCCCGGAGCGACCTGTTGTCCCCGGAGGATCGAGCGGAGGTGGCCGGCCAGGTCGGGACCCAGCGGGAAGCGGCGCGGGTCTTCGGGAGGGTTCCGGACCTTCTGCGCCGGATTCCCGGGATCGAGGGGTCGGAGGTGGTCGCGCTGGCCCAGACGATCCGCGGCTCGATGCGGGAGGCGGTCGACCGTCTGGTCCGGCAGGACGTGACGGCGGCCGAGGCCCACCAGCAGAAGGCCCTGGAGGACCTGGCCCGCTTCCGGACCCTGCTGTCGCGACGGGAACTGGACTCCTTCCGGGGATCGGAGCCGGCACGGTTCTGGGACGACGTTCGGATGCCGGAGACGGCTCCCGGGCGGCCGGCGGTCCAGTCCTGGGCCGCCGAGGTCCACAGGCGCCTGGAACAGGGGCTGACCGGACCCGACGGGGACCTGGCCCGGGCCTACTACGAGGCCCTGCTGGCTCCCTGACCCGCGTCTCGGTTCGGGCGGGTTCTTCGGCGGTGTTGTCGAAGCAGGAACCAGATCCCCAGCAGCCCCGCAGGCAGCCCTCCCGGGGCGTCTCCCCCGAGGTTCCCCAGGGCGCAGGAGGACGATCCGCAGGAACCATTCCCGGCAGGGGCGTCTTCCGCGGAGGAATCCAGGGAGGTCGGTGCCTGGTCGGCGTCGCCCGGGTCTGGCACATCCCCTGGAACCTCGGCTTCTTGCGAAGTCGTCTCCGGGGTCTCTTCCCGGGCATCGATGGAAGGCGTCCGGGCCCAGGAGGGCAGAGCGGTGGCGATGGGAAGCGTCACCGACGAGGGATGGGCGGCGTCCCGGAAGACGGTCAGGGTCCCCGGGACCGGGTCCGCAGGGGCCGCCAGGGGTCGGGCCGACCCCGGATTGGGCTCGTAGCGGGGGGCGCTGGAGGGGGCGACCGCGACTCGCAGGCGCTGTCCCGGCTGGAGGTCCAGGGCCAGGGGCCCCAGGTCGATGTCGAAGCGGGTGGGTCGTCCCGGAACCAGGGGGACCGCTTCGGCGATCGAGTCGGCGTAGCGTCCGCGACGGGCCCCGTCGGCCACCAGCAGCGCCCGGCCCCCGGGGGTGACCACCGAGATCCGGACCACCACGTCGGCGTCGGTGCCACTGGCCGCCGCCCAGACCCGGGCTGCGGCGTCTCCGACCAGGCGGGTCGTCTCCTGGACGGGCGGCGTCTGGGCAATGACCACCCCCTCCAGATCATCCACTGCGGACTGGTCTCGGGGCCCTGCGGCGGTGGTGAGGTTGCCTCCACCCACCGAGGGGATGGGGCTTTCGGGGTCGAAGGGAAGGAGGGCGGCCTGGTCGTCCGGTCCCGGAGGAATGGCGTCCAGGGTGCCGTCGGGGTGCAGGAAGACCTCCACCGTCGTGGCCGGAGGGGGCCAGACATCGGCGCCGTGCCAGGAGCCCGAAGCGCCGCTCCCGTCGTCGGAAAAGGCGGTGGTCCAGTACCGGACCCGAGGCCAGGGGGGGCGAGGGCCGCCCTTCAGGCACCAGTCGAACCACTGGATCAGGTCGAGCCACTGACTCTGGTAGGCGGCGTCGTCGGGAAACACGACCTCCCCTTCCAGCAGGGCCTGACCGGGGGTCGAAAGGAATCCCCCGTGGGTCCAGGGCCCCAGGACCAGGAAGGTGTGATCCCGAGCCCTGGGCCCCGCCTCGGCCTGGAAGGTGCGCTGCACCCGTGGCATGTCCTTCGCGAAGATGTCGAAGACACCCCCGGCGAGGAGGACCGGGACATCGACCTGGCGACGTTCCTGGGCGTCCACCCGTGCCGGGTCCCAGTAGGCATCGCCGGCCTCGTGGGTCCGCCACTCGTCCAGCACGTCGAGGGCATCGAGGGCCTGCAGCCATGCGGTCGTCAGTTCGGTTCGCCAGACCCCGCCAGGGAAGAGCCCCTCGTAGACGTCCTCGGTGGCCGCCAGGGCGAAGGCGCACTTCCAGGATGCGGGGGCATCGGGCAGGGCCACCAGTTGAACGATGCCCTCGGCGGACCCGCCCCAGGACCCGATGTTGCCGTCGCACCAGGCCTGGGCAGCAACCCAGATCAGCGTCTCCGCCGCGTCCTCCCGGTCCTGGAAGAAGGGCAGGAACCTGCCGGTGCTTCCGCCTCGCCCCCGGACGTCCTGGGAGACCACCGCGTAGCCCAGGGCGTTCAGGCCGTTGACGAGGCCTGCATCCACATCCTTGCCGTAGGGGGTTCGGCGCAGGATCACGGGCCAGGGACCTCCGCCGCCGGGGGGCAGGTACACCGCCGTGGACAGGAGGGCCTGCCCGTCCCTCGTGGGAACGTCGGCAACCAGCGACGGGATTGCGGGTGCGGCCTGGACGGTGGCGATCCAGGCCGTGGCCAGCAGGAAGCCCGGGAGGCGTCGTCCCATGGAGGTCTCCGAATGGGTCTCCAGGGGATTCTCTGCCGGATCTCCGCTCTCGGGCAAGGGACGGGTCGCCAGGACTCCGTCACCGCCGCCGAGGCGTGCGCCGGGGAACCGCGGCGAGGAGCAGCAACGGCACCCAGAAAACTCCCCAGGGTCGTGGTCCCGCCGCGCAACCGCCCCCGGAGGATCGTCCCCCGGGGTCCCCGGCGACGTCGCGTCCGAACACGGCGTCGTCGGACCCCGGATCCGGGGCCCCGCTGTCCTTGGAGTCTCCCGGATCGCTGGAGACCTGGATATCGGGGCGATCCTCCGGCAGGTCCGGGGCTTCCGGAACCGCCTCGCCGGGGGACTCTGCAACGGCCTCTTCGGCCGTGTCCGTCGGATCGGCGACCTGCGGGCCCTCGGGGTCCGGGTAGCGATCCGGGTGGAGCAGGTACTGGACCTTGGCCGCGATGCGGGCCCGGACGGCCAGCACCGGGCCGTCGTCCATCTCCCAGGGGCGGTGCTGCCGGTCGAAGAAGTCGTCGAGGGGCGCCCCGAACGCTCGGTACACCAGCTCCACCTGGGACCGGGCGTAGTCGCCGCCCCCCAGGGCCTCGGCCATCCGGAGGATTTCCCAGTCCTCCAGGCCGTCCCGGACCTGCTTGAGGCGGAACGAGACGACGGGGCCGTCGATGCCTCGCCAGGGGAGCGGCACGCCCGTTCCCAGCGTCCCGTTCCCGTCCCCGGGGTAGATCAAGATCCCGTCGCCGTTCCGGGCGTACTCCGGGCCGAACCCCTCGACGTTGGCCAGGTCATGCCAGGGGTCCGGGTCCTGCCAGTAGGTGATGCGCCAGTAGAGGAATCCCGTGGCCTGCTCGCGCCAGGCGCCCCACTTCACCAGGCGCGGTTCGTGCCCGATGTCCGTGTCCACGTCGTAGCCCATCAGGGCAGGGAAGTTCGCATTGCAGACGTAGAACCAGAGTTCCCCGCCCCGGTCCAGGTGACCCCGGTACTCGTCCCGGCCCCACCAGACCCCCGCAGGCCAGTAGGCATCGCCATACATCGCGGTGACCGGGCACCAGATGTCCACGTCCTGGTCCAGGTCCGGCCAGTGGGGGCCGGTGACCATCACCTTGCCCCGGTAGAGGCTCGATGCGTCCCGGAGTCGTTGCACGTCCTCGTGGATCCGCTGGATGGTCCCGGAGGCCAGGTTCTGTGGCAGCCAGGGCTCGTCGCTGGAATAGAGGTAGATGTGGTCGATCCAGCCCTTCTCCTGGAGGTGTTCCGCAAGGGCTGCGGCGGCCTCCTTCCACTGGTCCGCGGTCCAGGACCCCAGGCCGGACCCGGGGCGGAACCAGTCCAGGTCGAAGCGGCGAATGCCGGCGCCGTCCGGGTAGTAGGACCCGTCGATGCGCGGGCCGAGCCACGCGTCGTAGGCGCTGAAGTCAGGCGGCCGCAGGTGACCCTGCTCATCAAACTCGAACCGGAGCGGCGCGTCCTGGTTCGTGAAGTCGATCCGGTGCCGGTGCATCTCCCATTCGTAGTTTCGCAGGATCCGTTCTCGGGTGGCGGGGTCCCCTCCATCGGGTCCGCCGTGGTACTTCCACAACTGGCCGGAACCGAATCCATAGGCCGTCGTGATGGAGCGTTCCCGGGGAAGGGTGACGTCCCAGACATGCAACGCCAGCGGCAGACGGGCCCGTTCCCCCTCCGAGGAGGTCACGATCACCTCGCCAGCGTAGTCTCCCGGGGGGGCCGATTCGGGGACCAGGAGGTCCACCCAGACCGTCTGGAGGTCTTCCGCCGGCACGTCGAAGGGGGCCCCCACCGGATTGGGGGGACCGTCGAGCGCATAGGGATCCTGGAACGGAATCAGGGCGTCGGGGTACCATCCTGGTTTCCGGAGGTATTCCGGAAAGGACTCACAGGCGGTGCTCATCGGCGTCTCGCACCACGAGGGCTCGCGGATCTCCACGTAGTACTCCCGGTAGCCCGTGGCCTGCGACGAGGGGATCACGGCTCCCTCGGGGCCTGAGAGGTCGGTCAGAGTCACGGTGACCCCGGTCACCGGGGAGTCCTGGGCGGCCAGGACCACCTGGAATCCCACGAACTCGTTGCGAACCGCCTCGATGGCCAGGGACCTGGCAGGATGTTCGGGCACGGGACCCTTCAAGACCTTCCTGGTGGACGGCTCGAACCGCACGTCGAGGGGTGCGAGGTCCGGGCCCTGGGCCCGGGCCGCCAGGGGAAGGACCAGCAGTCCCCACCACGTCCATCCCCGCAACAGGATCCCTTGCCCCCCTCTGGTTCCCTTCCCGGATTGACCTCGATGGCGCATCGTCCTCTCCTGGTTCGGAGGCCGCAACGGGTCCCCTGGACTGTCTGGACCGGGGGATCACTCGGCGGCGATGGCCTCGATCTCCACCCGGGCGCCCCGGGGCAGCGCGGCCACCTGCACCGTTGCTCGGGCCGGCCGGTGGTCTCCGAAGAACTCCCCGTAGAGGGAGTTGACGGCCCCGAAGTCCTGCATGTCCACCAGATAGATCGTGGTCTTCACGACGCTCCAGCGATCCATGCCCCCGGCGATCAGCACCGCCTCGAGGTTGGCCAGCACCTGCCGTGTCTCCTGATCGATGCCTCCGGAGACCAGGGTGCCGGTCACCGGGTCCAGGGCGATCTGACCACTCAGGAAGAGCAGGCGAGTCGGCTGGCACTCGATGGCCTGGGAGTAGGGGCCGATGGCCTTCGGGGCATCGGGGCTCTCGACGGGCAGCATCTTCGGCATGGCGCCTCCCGATTCGTCAGAAGTGCGACGTCCCCTCCCGCCCGAAGTCATCCTCCAGGCGGACCACGTCCTCCAGTTCCGGGGTCGATGTCTCGATCAACTCGCAGTCCTCGTCGACCGGGGCGGCATACCGGTGCACGGTCCCCGGCAAGGTCCGGTAGCACTTCCCCGGGGGCACCTCCACCCGCTCCAGGGAGTCCCCGGCCCCGATCTCCAGGATCAGGCGTCCTCGGAGCACGTAGAAGGTCTCGTCCTTCACCCGGTGGTATTGCCGGGAGAGACGGTGCCCTCGCCGGATGAAGAGGATCTTGCCGACGTATCGATCCGTCCGGGCGAGCCAGAGCTCGTATCCCCAGGGCTTCTCGATGCGGACCGGGTCGGTCAGGTCGATCATGGGCCCTCCACGGCGATGGCCTTCTCCCCCTCCCGGACGTTGAACCGCGCCGCGAATCGCTGGGCCTCGGCCGACGTGGTGAAACGTCCGACATGGATCCGGTACCAGGGCGTGCCTTCCGGGTCGCGCCCCGTGAGCACCCGGGCACTATACCCTCTTTTCTTCAAGGTGGCGGCGTACTCCTGGGCCAGTTGGGGATCCCGGTAGGCCCGGACCTGGACGCTCCATCGCCGTTGGGCGAGGGGGACTGTCGTCGAGGGGGTCGAGGCGCCCTGGGCCGCGGGTCCCTCGGCAGCCGAGTGCCCGGAGGCCGGCGCTTCCGAGGGAGGAGCATCCGACGATCTCGGGGTCCCGGTCCCGGGGGCCGGCGCGCCGTGGGCCTCGGCCGTCGGCGGGTGGGGCGGAGGGCCCAGGGAGGCGAGGCCGGCCGGGGCCTCCGCCGGTGGGGGAGATTGCGGAACCGGGGGCCTGGCTGGTGGGGGGAGCGGCGGCGCCTCGTCGGGCGAACGGCGTTCCGGCACCAGGGCCAGGGGTTCCGGGGGGCGGGGCGTGACCTCCGGCGGCTGAGGCAGCACCTGGGAGCGAACCACCCGGGCTCCTTCGGGTTCCGGCGGGACCTCCTGAGGACCCGGGACGGCCGACGGACATGCGCAGGCCTGCGGTTCGCCGCTCCGGGTCGCGGGAGGCGGCGTCCCCCGGGCCCACCATCCTGCCCCGAAGGCCGCCGCCAGCCCTCCGATTCCGAGCAGTGCCCACCGGAAGACCTGTCGTGGCTCCAGGTAGATCGGCTGCTTCTCCTGGATCTTCTCCAGGTCTCGGGCCTGCACCGGGGGTTCCGGGGAGGTCCGATCCGGTGTCGGTTCCTCAGGGGGTCTCATCGTCCTCCGGCAACCGCATCTCGTCCGGGGCATGGACGCCCAGCAACGAGAGACCCTGGTGCAGGACGTCCCGGATTCGCGAGACCAGATACAGGCGGGCCGCGGTCTTCTGCCGGTCCGCCGACAGGACCTTCTCCGTGTGGCGATATCGCGTGTAGTAGCCGTGGAAGGCCTTCACCAGGTCCAGCAGGTAGAAGGCCACGTGGTGCGGTTCGCACCGCCGGGCCGCCGATCCCACCACGTCGGGCCAGCGCACCAGGTCCCGGGTCAGGGCCGCCTCCTCCGGGAGCGCCAGGGCCTGGAGAAGGTCCGGAGACCAGGGCGGCACGGCGATGCCGGCTGCGGCGGCCTTTCGGACGATGGAGGCGACCCGGGCATGGCCATACTGGACGTAGTAGACCGGGTTCTCCAGGGACTGGCTCCGGGCCAGGTCCAGATCGAACTCCATCTGGGCGTCGGGTCGTCGCAGCAGGAACAGGAAGCGCACCGCGTCGGTGCCCACCTCGTCCAGCACGTCCTGGAGGGTCACGAACTCGCCGCTGCGCTTCCCCATCGGCACGGCCACCCCGCCCCGGGTCAGCGTCACCATCTGGACCAGCAGCACCTGCAGCGCGTCGGGGTCGTGCCCCAGGGCCTCCAGGGAGGCCCGGACTCGAGGAATGTAGCCGTGGTGGTCGGCCCCCCAGATGTTGATCAGGCGCTGGAAGCCCCGGCGGAACTTGTGGTGATGGTAGGCCACGTCGGCGGCGAAATAGGTCGGCATCCCGTTGCCCCGGACCAGCACCCGGTCCTCGCTGTCCTCGGTGCCCTCCATCCGGAAGAGGATGGCCCCCGACTCGTCCCGGAAGGCCCTGCCGTTCTGCAGCAGCAGGTCCAGCATCCGCTGGACCTCGCCGTCCCGGTGCAGCGGGCGCTCGTGGAACCAGTGGTCGAAGGTGATCCGGGCGTCTTCGAGGGTGCGGCGGATCCAGCCCAGCAGTTCCCGGGAGGCCACCGTCGTGGCCACATTGTCATCCCGGGGGCCCAGGTCCTCGTAGGGCCGTCGGCAGGCCGCCTCGCCGTCGGGGGTCGCAACCCAGCGGGCCGCGATCTCCCGGATGTATTGACCTCGGTAGCCGTTCTCGGGGAAGTCGGACCCGTCGGACAGCCCCAGCGCCTCCCGGCCCCTGGCATGGAGGGAGAGGCCCAGCATGGCCATCTGGTTCCCCACGTCGTTGACGTAGTACTCGGTCTCGACGGCGTAGTCCGTGGCCCGCATCAGCCGGGCCAGGGCATCCCCCAGCACGGCGCCCCGGCCATGCCCGACGTGGAGGGGGCCCGTCGGATTGGCCGATACGAACTCCAGCAGCACCCGCTCCCGGCCGCCGACCCGGGGCAGCGTGGTGGCCTCCTGCAGGGCCGCCCACCAGGCCTCGGGGCGGACCCGGAAGTTCAGGTAGCCCGGCGGCGCGAAGGTGATCTCCTGAAAGAGGCCCTCCGGGGGATCCAGCACCTCCTGGATCATCGCCGCGCAGCGGGCCGGGGGCATCCGCAGCGCCTTGGCCATCGCCAGGGGCAGGGCGGTGCCGAAGTCCCCAAACTCCTCCCGTCGGGGGCGCTCCACGGGCCCGGTCACCTCCAGGTCCGGGGGCAGGGTTCCGCGATCTCGCAGTCTCTCCAGGGCCCTCTTCAGCAGCGCATCGACTCGATGTTCCATCCGGCCGCACCTCCGCGGGGCCAGTTGTAACGGGGAACGCCTGGGACTGCAAGGTCCGGTCCTCCTGGTGGTTTCTTCCCGGGTCTCGGCGAACCCTGCCGGTCATGGCATCGATCCGTCTGGCCCGCCCGGCTCATGTCCGCTCTGAGTCCCGAACCCCAGGGACTCTCCCCCCCCGGATCGGGACGGCCCACGCCACCAGGGCCGCGGGGCCCACGCCCCGCTTGACACGGCAGACGGTGGACCTATCATCCGTTGACCTGTCAAGGAAGTCCTCCATGGAACTTCAGGACATGCCGATCGGACGCCTTCTGGCGATGGTGCATCGGCACCTGGAACTGGCGAGGCGTCGGGGGCTCCGGGCGATCCATGTGACGCCCCGCCAGTATGGCCTGCTGAAGGCGCTCCACGAGGAAGGATCCCTCTGCCACCGGCAGATGGCGCGGATGCTGGACATGGACCCGGCGGCCCTCTCCCGGATGGTCCGGCAGATGGAGGCCCGGGGCTGGGTCCGCCGGGAGCGGTCGGACCAGGATCAGCGATCCTGGCTTCTGGTCCTGGAGCCGGGCGGCCAGGAGGTGCTGGCCCGGGGCCAGGCGGTGTTCCGGAGCGTCGGTCAGCAGGCCCTCCAGGGGCTCACCGAGGCGGACCAGGAGACGTTGCGGGAACTGCTGATCCGGTGGCTGAAGAGCCTTCCGTCGGTGGAGACCGGGAGGTGAGGACGACCATGAAGGGAACGGTCACGGCCCTGGCGCTGGGCCTGCTGCTGGGGGATCCGGCCCTTGCCCAGCCCCTGACCCTCGAGGAGGCCATCCGGGAGGCCCTGGCCCGCCACCCCCAGGTCGTGGCGGCCCGGGAGGGCCTCGAGGCCGCCGCGGGCCGGAAGGACCAGGCGGTGGCCCGGTGGATCCCCAGTCTGGCAGGGACGGCGTCCTACACCCGGCAGACGGGCAACTTCGCCCCACGGCCGGGACTGTCGCCATCCAACTTCGGCGCCTCCGGCAGCACGGTGCGCTACCGGAGCGTGAACGATTCCTACGACTACTTCTCGGTGGGCCTGTCGCTCCAGCAGACCATCTGGGACTTTGGCCGGACGCTGGGAACCCATCGCCAGGCCAGCGCGGGGATCGATGCCGCCCGCCAGGACCTCCAGGCCGCCCGGATCTCCCTGTGGGGCGCCGTGGTGGAGCGCTTTCACGGCGTCCTGGCCGCCGAGGAGATGCGGCGGGTGGCCCAGCGGGGCGAGGAGCAGGCACGACGGCACCTGGAACTGGCCCAGGCCCGAGTCGAGGCCGGCACTCGGCCCCCCATCGATCGGGTCCGGGCCCAGGCGGAACTGGAGGGGGCCCGGGCGGCCCTGGTGGCCGCCGAGAACGGGGTCGCAGTGGCCCGGGAGGCCCTGGCGGCGGTCCTGGGGCATCCCGACTGGGCCGACCGTCCCCTGGTGACTCCCCCGTCGGCGGTTTCCAGTGACCTGCCGGAACCGGAGGCGCTCTGGCAGGCGGCCCGGGAGTCCCGACCGGAGCGGGCGGCCCTGGAGTCCCGGATTCGGGCCCAGAAGGCCCTGGTGCAGTCGGTCCAGGGGAACTACTGGCCGATCCTGTCCTGGAACGCCTTTTTCAATGACGCAGGGCTCCAGGTGCGGGAGATGGTCTGGAACTGGGGCATCGGTGCGACCTTGACGGTGCCGCTGCTCGCGGCACCGGGGACCGCCGGACAGGTCCGGGAGGCCCGGGCGGGACTGGCGGCCCTGGAGGCCCAGCGGGAGGCGATGGACCTCCAGATCCGGATGGAGGTGCGCCAGGCCCTCAGCCGGGCCCGGGATGCCCGCAAGCGACTGGAGTTCCTGGAGGCCCAGGTGGCCCTGGGACGGGAGGCCCTGGCCCTGGCCGAGGGGCGCTACGAGGCGGGGGCCGGGACCCTGGTGGAACTGCTCGATGCCCGGACCGCCCTGGAGAACGCCGAGGCCCAGGAGGTCCAGGGGCGATTCGATCAGGCGGTGGCCGAGGCGAACCTGGTCCGGGTCTCCGGTCGGGTGCCGATCGGTCCGACGGGAGGGGAGGAATGAGACGCGTCGTCGTGGCGGGCGCCCTCTGGGTCCTGGCCTGCGGGCAGGCGAGGACCGGTGCCGAGGAACGCAAGGGGCCCGTGGCCCCCCTGGTCCAGGTGGAGACGGTGGCGCCCCGGGATGTCCGCTGGACCCGCGCCTTTCCTGTGACGCTGGAGGCGGCCGAGACCGCGAAGGTCTTCTCCCGGGCCAGCGGCTATGTGGTGGCCTGGCACGTGGACCGGGGGGATCCGGTGCGCCGGGGGCAGCGCCTGGCCTCGGTGGAGCGGGAGGAGGCGACGGCCCAGCAGCGCCAGGCCGCAGCGCAGCTCGAGGCGGCGAAGGCCGCGTGGGTCCAGGCCCGGGACAACGCCACCCGGATCGATCGCCTGGCCCAGCGGCAGTTCGTGTCGGAACAGGAGCGGGACCAGGCCCAGGCCGCCCTGCGGGTGGCCGAGGCCCAGGTCCAGGCGGCGGAGGCGGCCCTGAAGACCCTGGCCACCCGGGCCGGCTGGACCGAGGTGACGGCCCCCTTCGACGGCGTCGTGCTGGAACGAGGGGTGGACGTCGGGACCCTCGTGAGCCCCCAGGGGCCGGCCCTCTTCACGCTGGCCTCCCTCGCCCGGATCAAGGCGGTCGTGGCGGTTCCCCAGAACGACGCGGGACGGATCGCCCTCGGGCAGGAGGGGCGGCTGGACATCCAGGGCCTCGAGGACTCGGGCGGCGTCACCGGGAGGGTCGCGCGGTTCGCCCCGGCCCTGGACCCCATGACCCGCACGCTCGTGGTGGAGATGGAGTTCGAGAACCCCTCGGGGCTGCTGCGACCGGGCATGTTCGGCCGGGTGACGCTGCTGCTGCGGGAGCAGCAGGGCGTCCTGGTGGTGCCGCCCCAGGCCGTGGGGCGCAAGGGGGATCGGGGGATTGTCTACCGGGTCGTGGACGGGAAGGCCCTCCGGACCGAGGTGACCCTGGGGTCCATGCTGGCCGATGGGTCCGTGGAGGTCCTCTCGGGTCTCTCGGCCGGGGACCGGATCGTGGTTGCTGGTCGGGACCTGGTCCGGGACGGCCAGCCGGTCCGCATCGCCATGGACCCGTCCGGAGGGAGGTAGGACGAGATGCTGACGCGGGCCTCCCTCCGGAACCGGGTCGCCGTGGCGATGATCTCCATCGCCGTGATTGTCCTCGGCTGGGTCTCCCTCCAGCGCATCCCCGTGGACCTCTTCCCGGACATCACCTTCCCGGTGGTGGTCGTCGGCGTGCCCTATCCGGGGGCAGGGCCCAAGGACGTCGAGGCCAGCATCACCAAGATCCTGGAGCGGGCGGTCTCGGCGGTCCCCAACGTGACCGACGTGGAGAGCACCTCCCGCCAGGGCCTCGCCATCATCCGGGCGAACTTCGCCTGGGGCGCCGACGTGGACGTCGGTGCCAGCGACACGATCCAGCGGGTGCAGCAGGTGATGGCCTCCCTGCCCCTGGGGACCCAGCAGCCCTTCGTGATCAAGATGGACCTCTCGAACATCGCGGTGGTGGGCCTCACCGTGGAGGCCGAGGACCTCGATGAACGGGCGATCTACGACCTGGCCTACCAGGTCATCCAGCCCCAGATCGAGCGCCTGGACGGGGTCTCCACGGCCTCGATCAGCGGCGGGCTGGTGCGGCAGATCCGCATCGAGGCCTCCCGGGACGCCCTGATGGCCCGGGGGCTCACGGTGCAGGACGTCGTGAACACGCTGGCCCAGGCCAACTTCCTCATGCCATCGGGGACGGTCCGGTTGGGGCCCCTGGAGTGGAACGTCTTCACGGAGACCCAGATCCCCGTCATCGAACGCCTCGGGGACCTGGTGGTCCAGGTCGGAGCACCGGGTCGCCTTCCGGTCTTCCTGCGCGACGTGGCCACGATCCAGGATGCGGCCGAGGACGCGACCAACGTGGTCCGGATCAACGGCAGGAATGGCGTGAACCTCTGGGTCCGCAAGCAGCCTGGGGCCAACACCATCGCGGTGGTGGACCGGGTCCTCGCGGCGCTGCCGGGCCTTCGGGGACTCCCGGCAGGGGTCACCGTGAGGCCGGCCTTCGACCAGGCGACCTACATCCGCAACTCGATCCGCAGTCTGGTCCGGGAGGCCCTGATGGGGGCCCTGCTGGCCGTGGTGGTGATGCTGCTGTTCCTGCGGTCCGTTCGGTCGACCCTGGTCATCGCCCTCTCGATTCCCCTGTCGATGATGGCGACCTTCGTGCTGCTCTACTTCCTCGGCAATCAATCCCTGAACACCTTCACGCTGGGGGGCCTCGCCCTGGGGGTCGGCCGACTGGTGGACGACTCGATCGTGGTGCTGGAGAACATCTTCCGTCACCGGACCCGGGGAGCCTCGGCGGTCCAGGCGGCCCTGGACGGGGCCCGGGAGGTGGCGATGCCCGTGCTGGCCTCGACCATCGCCACCATCGCCGTCTTCTTCCCGGTGATCTACCTGGCGGGCATCGCGAAGATGCTCTTCATCCCCCTGACGCTGGCCATCATCTTTGCCCTGGGGTCCTCCTACTTCGTCTCGATGGGGGTGATCCCCCCCCTCACCTTGCGGTTCGTGCGGCCTCTGCAGGAGCCCGGGCCCGAGGATCGGGGACCTCGTGCCCGGCTGATGCGCCTCTGGGGCCGAGGGCTCGGGGCGCTGGAGGACGGGTACGCAGCGGTGCTGCAGCGGGTCCTGCGCCTCCGGGCGGTCACGATCCTGGGTCTGCTGGGGCTGTTTGCCGGTTCCATGACCCTGTTTCCCCGCCTGGGGACCGACTTCTTCCCGGCCACCGACGAGAGCCAGGTCATCGTGAACCTCCGGGGGCCCATCGGGACCCGGGTGGAGCGGACCGTCATGACGATGGACCGGATGGAGGCCGTGATCCGACAGGCCCTGGGAGACGCAAACATCCAGGCCGTGATTGGCGATGCGGGGGTCCGGACCTCCGGGGGCGGGGTCCTCTGGTCGGGCAACAGCGGCCCCCACTCGGCGACTCTCCGGGTCCGGCTCGTGCCACCGGATCGGCGGCCCTTCAGCGACCGGGAGGCCGTCGAGCGCATCCGGGGAGCCCTCGGGACGCAGTTCGCCGGCTACCGGGTCTTCATGGACGCCGGGGGCATCGTGCGGCGCATCATGAACTTCGGGTCCGAGGCCCCCATCGACGTCGAGGTGATCGGCTACGACCTCGAGGACGCCCGGCGCCTGACGGAACAGGTGACCCGCCTCGTGGAGGAGACACCGGGCACCACCGACGTCCGGTTCAGCCGGGAGGACGACTACCCCGAGTTCGACGTTCGCGTGGATCGGGAGCACGGGGCCCTGCTGGGCGTCACGGCCCGGGAGGTGGCCCAGACCGTGCTGACCTCGATGGCGGGCAACCTGAACCAGCCGGGCATCTACACGGACCCGAGGACAGGCGACGAGTACCACATCGTGGTCCGGCTCGCCGAGGCGGATCGCAATGACGTCCAGGACCTGGAGGACCTGCCCGTCTCCCTGCGGACCGGACGGACCGTTCCCCTGCGGACCATCGCGACGGTCGAGGCCTCGACGGGGCCGATCCAGATCGATCGGAAGTACCAGCAGCGCATCGTCCACGTCACGGCGAACGTCCTGGGCCGCCCGGTGGGCGACGTGGCGGCGGACATCGAGAAGGGCCTGCGGAACCTGCCCCTTCCTGAGGGTTTCGAGGTGCGCCTCGGGGGCCAGCGGGCCCAGCAGAAGGAGTCCTTCCAGAGCCTGCTGCTGGCCCTGGTGCTGGCCCTGATGCTGGTCTACATGGTGCTGGCCTCCCAGTTCCGATCGCTCCTGGAGCCCTTCGTGGTGATGTTCTCGGTCCCGATGGGCCTCGTGGGGGTCGTCTGGGCCCTCTTCCTGACGGGCACCCCCCTGTCGGTGAACGCCTTCATGGGGATCATCATGATGGTCGGGATCGTCGTGTCCAACGGCATCCTGCTGGTGGAGTTCGCGAACCTTGGCCTGGAGCAGGGTCTCGACCCCATCATGGCGGTGATCGAGGCTGGTCGCGTCCGCCTGCGGCCGATCCTCATGACGACGTTGACGACGCTGCTGGGGCTTCTGCCGATGGCGGTGGGCATCGGCGAGGGCAGCGAGTCCAACGTTCCCCTGGCCCGAGCCGTGGTCGGGGGCCTGCTGGCCTCGACGGTCTTCACGCTGGTGCTGGTCCCGACCCTCTACACGGTCCTTCGGCGCCGTCCCCGGAAGGACCTGCTGGACCAGGAGCCCTCGGTGACGGGCTGACGCACCTACCGCCCGTGGACCTCGATCACGTCGCCGTCCTGGACCTCGTACTCCCGGGGCACCCGCTGGCCCTCGAACTTGCCGGGACCCCAGACCCGGGCATAGTCGAACCGTTCCTGGAGGTCCCGGTGCACCTTGCCGGCGAAGTCCAGCACCGTGCTGCCCCGAGGAAGCAGGAAGGGGGCCGTGCGGTCCGGCTCCCGGCCCGGCTGCTTGCTGTAGGCCCGGACCACGCCGAAGAGGTCGAAGCAGGCCCGGAGGAAGCCCTGGAGGGTGGAGGGGTCCCGGCTGTCCACCGGGACGATCGGCAACGGCGCTGGCAGCACCTCCCGCAGCAGTTCGATCCCCGTCGGGAAGTCGGGATCCCCGGCATGGGTGGCTGCCAGGAAGGCCGGCAGGACCGTGCGTCCGGCCGTCCGGGGCACCCGGTGGACGTCCCCGGCCACCAGGTCGATGCGGGCCTCCTGAAGCGTGCGCCAGAGGAAGGCCGGATGGTCGAGGCCCTCCGGCGACACGGGGTCCACCACGACCACCGCCGCGTCGGCCTGCCGGATCAGCGGCAGCAGCGCCGGGTCCAGGAAGGCCGGGTCCACCGAGGGGGTGTCCACCAGCTGGAACGGGACGTCCTCGAAGGCCGCCATGCCCGGGAGGCAGCGCCGGGTGGCAAAGGGATATTCGGTGACCTCCACCGGGGCGTTGGTCAGGGCGGCCATCAGCGAGGACTTGCCGCTGTTGGGCCCGCCGATCAGGAAGACCTGTCCGGCCCCCTCCCGGCGGATCACCAGGGCATCGCTCCGGCGGGCCGGGCCTCCCTGGGACTCGCCTTCCTTCCGCAGTCGCGCCAGCCGGGCCTTCAGGTCCGCGTACATCTTTTCGGTGTGCTTGTGCTTCGGCAGTTCCCGGATCATCTCCTCCAGGGCCGCGACCTTCTCCTCGTGGGTCGTGGCGGCCCGGAAGCGCTCCTCGGCCATCAGGTACTGCTGCGTGAGGTTTGCCGGCATCGTCGCCCCTCCTGGTGCCGCGGGCGCCCTCATTGTACCGGTGTCTCCGGGAGGGCGTGCTAGAATCTCCCCCACGCCGGAGGGAGTCGATGGCCATCCAGGTGCTGAAGTTCGGCGGGTCCTCCGTTGCCGACCCGGAGCGCATCGGGCGGGTGGCGGAGGTGGTCGTGCAGCGGCGCCGCGAGGGCCACGACGTGGTGGTCGTGGTCTCGGCGATGGGAAGGACCACGGACCAGTTGCTGGACCTGGCCCGGCAGATCAATCCCAATCCCTCCACCCGCGAACTGGACATGCTGCTGTCGGTCGGGGAGCGGACCACCACGGCCTTGATGGCCATGGCCCTCCAGCGACTGGGGCAGGAGGCCGTCTCCCTCACGGGGTCCCAGTGCGGGATCCTGACCAATGCCTCCCACAGTCACGCCCGGATCATCGAAATCCGGCCCTTCCGGGTCTGGGATGAACTGGAGGCGGGGCGTGTGGTGGTGGTGGCGGGCTACCAGGGGACCTCCTACAAGAGGGAGATCACGACGTTGGGCCGCGGGGGGTCCGACACCACGGCGGTGGCCCTGGCGGCGGCCCTGGGGGCCGAGCGGTGCGAGATCTGGAGCGACATTGAGGGGGTCTACACGGCGGACCCGAGGGTCGTGCTGGACGCCGGGCGCCTGCAGGAACTGTCCTACGAGGAGATGCTGGACCTGTCCCGATTCGGGGCCAAGGTGCTCAATGCGGAGGCGGTGGAGTTCGCCAGGCGGGCCGGGATCGTGATCTACACCCGGTCCTCGGTGGACCCGTCCCTTCCCGGCTCCGTGATCCGCGCCAATCCACCGGCGGAACCCCGGGCCGTGACCGGAGTGGCCTGTCGGAGACCGGTGACGGCGGTGGAGTGGCCCCCGGGGGATGGGGCAGGACTCGAGGCGGTGCAGGAGGTGCTGCGGGAGCGGGCCCTGGTTCCGGACTTCGTCACAGGGACCGCCACGGGGATCGCCTGGATGGTCTTCAGCGAGTCGGCCAATCCGGGCCTCGGGACCGTGCTCGGGGAGGTGCTGGCCGGGACCCGCGCCGGGGTCCGGCCGGGGCTCGCGACGGTGACCGCCGTGGGGGACGTGGCCGCCCACGAGGACCTTCGGACCCGGATGCTGCCGTGCCTGGAGGAACTGGGGGGGCAGGTGCTGGCCATGTTCCTGTCCCCGGTGGCGATCACGCTGCTGGTGGAGGGAGGAGTGGCCGACCTGGTGACGCGCCGGGTACACCGGTGGCTGCTCGGAGAGGGGGTACCCCCCGTCCGGGACGGGAGCGGTGGAACGAATGTCCCCGGGATGCGATAGAAGGGGAGGGGTCCCGGGGGCCCGGGGCGCCCGATGCCGACAACCAGGAGGTACCAGATGGCTTCGTTGAACAAGGTCCTGATCCTCGGGAACCTGGGTGCGGACCCGGACTTCCGGATGACCCAGGGCGGTCAGGCGGTGGCCGAACTGCGGGTGGCCACCACCGAGGTCTTCAAGCCGGCAGGGGGCGATCGGACCGAGCGGACCGAGTGGCACCGCGTCGTGGTCTGGGGACGGCAGGCCGAGCACTGCCATGCCTACCTGAAGAAGGGACGGACGGTCTTCGTCGAGGGGCGCCTCCAGACGCGGCAGTGGGAGGACAAGCAGGGTCAGAAGCGCTACACCACCGAGATCGTCGCCTCGAACGTCCAGTTCATCGGCGCGCCCACCGGCAGCCGGGGGACCGAGGAGGGGCCGGTGGTCGAGCCGCTCCCCGCCCCGGCGGACGCCGGACCCGTGGCCATCGGTGACGACGACGTCCCCTTCTGATTCCCCGGGAGATGCTGCCGAGAGGTTCGATGTGAACCGCCCGTCCTGGTGGTCCTCTGGCGACTGGAACGCCTTCTTCGCCCTGCTGCTGGACAACGTGGTGAACCTGGTCCTGCTGGGGGGGCTGCTCTCGGGGGCCTACGGGATGCCCCTGGACTTCGTGATGGGCCGCATGATCCCCGGGACCGCCCTGGGGGTGCTGCTGGGGGACCTGGCATACTCCTGGCTGGCGATCCGGAAAGGGGCCGGGTCCACGGCGATGCCTCTGGGCCTCGACACGCCCTCGACGATCGGGGTGGCGATGGCGGTCATCGGGCCGGTCTTCCTGGAGACCCGGGACGCCCAGACGGCCTGGCAGGTGGGAATGGCCACCCTGTTCTGCATGGGGGTGGTGAAGACCCTGTTGTCCTTCGTGGGCGATCGGATTGCCCGGGTCGTGCCCACGGCAGGCCTGCTGGGGCCCCTGGCCGGGGTGGGCCTGGCCCTGCTGGGCCTCTTCCCGATGGTCCGGATCTTCTCGGAGCCGGTGGCGGGACTCGCGGCCCTGGGCCTGGTCCTGTTCGCCCTGGTGGCGGGCTTCCGCCTCCCGGGCAGGTTCCCGGGGGCGTTGGCGGCGGTGATTGTCGGCACGTTGATCCACCTGGGCTTCGTGGCCTTCGGGCTCCGGCCCTCCGGCGAGGGGCCGGCCCTCTCCCTCGGGCTCCACTGGCCCCTGCCCCGCCTGGGGGACCTCTGGGAGGGCCTGCCCCGGGCCCTGGACTTCCTGCCGGTGAGCATTCCCTTCGGGCTGCTGACGATCGTCGGCGGGATCGACGTCACGGCCTCGGCCCGGGAGGCCGGGGACTCCTACCGGACTCGGGACATCCTGCTGGTGGAGGCCCTGGCGACGCTGGTCGCCGCCGTCTTCGGCGGGGTGGCCCAGTCCACGCCCTACATCGGCCACCCGGCCTACAAGGCCATGGGGGCCCGGTCCGGCTACACCCTGGCCACGGGACTGGTGGTGGGGGTCGGGGCCTGCGTGGGCCTGCTGGGGGCGGTCGTGGGGGTCCTGCCCGAGGTCGCGGTGGCGCCGATCCTCCTCTTCGTGGGCCTGGAGGTGACAGGGCAGGCGTTCCGTCAGTCGCCGCGTTCTCACTGGCCCGCCGTGGGGGTCTCGATCCTGCCGTCCCTGGCCTACCTGGTCATGGTCCATGCCGGGCAACTGCTGGCCGCCGGGGTCCAGGCGCCGCCCTCCCTGGCGGATTCCCTCCGGGTGATGGAACTGCTGGGCCGGGGATTCATCCTCACGGCGATGCTCTGGGGCAGCGCCGTGGTCTTCCTGGTGGAACGGCGGCCCGGGGCCCTGGTCCTGACCTTCCTGGTCCTGTCGGCATTCAGCCTCTTCGGCGTGATCCACTCCACCGACCCGGCGGGGGGCCTGACGGTTCCCTGGGGCCCCGGGTCGGGAGTCTCCCGGGAACTGGCCGTGGCCTACCTGCTCGCCGGTGGGATGCTGGCAGGGCTCCTGGCCCGGGAGAAGCGTGCCGTCCCTCCTCGCACCGCCGATTGACAGTCCTGGGATCCCTCGGGCAGACTCCGGCCGACACGGAGTTGACGGGGTCCGGCGCGTCCCGGACGCCCGCGAGGAGGGAAGATGGGTCGATTCATCCTGGCCCTGGACCAGGGGACCACGGCCACCACCGCCATCGTCCTCGGGGAGGACCTGTCGGTGCTTGCGAAGGTCTCCAACGAGATCCCCCAGATCTATCCCCAGCCGGGGTGGGTGGAGCACTCTCCCGAGGCCATCTGGGGCGCCACGGTGACCTCGGCTCGGGAGGCGATGGCCCGGGCCGGCGTGGCTCCCTCGGACTGCCTGGGCATCGGGATCACGAACCAGCGGGAGACCTCGATTCTGTGGGACCGGAAGGGCGGGGCCCCCCGGCACAACGCCATCGTCTGGCAGTGCCGACGGACGGCCGACCTCTGCGCCGACCTCAAGAACCGGGGTCTGGAACCGATGATTCGCCAGCGGACGGGCCTGGTGCTGGACCCCTACTTCAGCGGCACGAAGGTCCGTTGGTTGCTGGACCAGGTCCCGGGCCTCCGCCGGGATGCGGAGGCCGGGCAGGTGGCCTTCGGCACCGTGGACTCCTTCCTGACCTGGCGGCTGACCGGGGGACAGGCCCACGTCACCGACGTCTCGAATGCCTCCCGGACCCTGCTGCTGAACCTCGAGACGCTGACCTGGGACCCGGAGATCTGCGAGGCCCTGGGCGTCCCGATGGCGATTCTGCCGGAGGTGCGACCCTCTTCCGGTGTCCTGGGGACCACCCGCGGCCTGGACTTCCTCCCCGACGGGGTCCCGGTGGCCGGGATGGCCGGGGATCAGCAGGCAGCCCTCTTCGGACAGGCCTGCTTTGAGCCGGGGCTTTCCAAGTGCACCTACGGGACCGGGGCCTTCCTGCTGGTCAACACCGGTTCCCGGCCTGTGGCGTCCCAGAACGGCCTCCTGACCACGGTGGCCTGGAAGGTCCAGGGAGTCACCCACTACGCCCTGGAGGGGAGCGCCTTCATCGCCGGTGCGGCGGTGCAGTGGATACGGGACGGCCTGGGCTTCATCGGGCAGGCCTCGGAGATCGAGGCCCTGGCCGCGTCGGTTCCGGACTCGGGGGGCGTCGTCTTCGTGCCGGCCCTGGCGGGCCTGGGGGCTCCCCACTGGCGCCCCGAGGCCCGGGGTGTCCTCTGGGGCATCACCCGGGGGACCACCCGGGCCCACATCGCCCGGGCGACCCTGGAGGGCATTGCCTTCCAGGTGACGGACCTCCTGGAGGCGATGTCCTCGGACGCCGGGCAGCCCATCGCCGAGCTCCGCGTGGACGGAGGGGCCAGCGCCAACGACCTGCTCATGCAGTGCCAGGCCGACCTCGCCCAGGTCCCGGTGGTCCGTCCCCGCAACGTGGATACCACCGCCCTGGGTGCCGGGATGCTTGCGGGCCTGGGCGTGGGACTCTGGACCCTCGGGGACCTCTCGCGACTGGCGGCCCAGGATCGGCGCTTCCTGCCGAAGATGACCGCTGGGGATCGGGAGGCCCGCCTGGCGACCTGGCGGGCGGTGGTTCGGAAGGCCTGATCCCCGCGGGTCGGGCAGCAAGGGCCAGATCTTCACGGAAAACCAAATGGGTTCCGATGGTTGGCCGTGGCAATCGGGTGATTGTCCCCCGGTCCGGGCGATTTCTCTTGACTTGTCTTGACGACTGACTAGAATGCTCTCGTTTTCCGCGGGCGCGGCACTTCCTGCCGCGAGCGAATCCGCCAGGTTCCGGTTGAAGAAGGATCACAGGAGATTCCCCGCGCCAGGCGGCCACGGGACCCCGCCGGTCGGCGCACCGACAAGACCTTCGCAAGGGAGGAATAGGTGAACCTCAAAGAACTCAAGGACATGCGGATCTCGGAGCTGCTGGAACTCGCCAAGAACCTGAACATCGAAGGCGCCCGGGGCATGCGGAAGCAGGAACTGATCTTCGCGATCCTGCAGGCCCAGACCGAGCAGAACGGCTCCATCTACGGCGAGGGGGTCCTCCAGGTGCTGCCGGAGGGCTTCGGCTTCCTCCGGGCGCCGGACACCTCCTACCTTCCGGGGTCCGACGACATCTACGTGTCCCCCTCCCAGATCCGGCGCTTCAACCTGCGGACCGGCGACACGGTGACGGGCCAGATCCGGCCACCGAAGGACGGCGAGCGGTACTTCGCGCTGCTGAAGGTCGAGACGATCAACTACGAGGACCCCGAGGTCGCCAAGACCAAGACCCTCTTCGACAACCTCACGCCCCTCTACCCGAACCAGAAGTTCACGCTGGAGTTCGACCCGAAGAACTACAGCACCCGGGTCATCGACCTGCTGGCGCCCCAGGGCAAGGGCCAGCGGACGCTCGTGGTCGCGGCGCCCCGGACCGGCAAGACCGTGATGCTCCAGGACCTGGCCCACGCCATCGCGACGAACCACAAGGAGGTCTATCTCATCGTGCTGCTGATCGACGAGCGGCCCGAGGAGGTGACCGACATGGAGCGGTCGGTGAAGGGGGAGGTGATCTCCTCGACCTTCGACGAGCCGGCGGCCCGCCACGTCCAGGTCGCCGAGATGGTCATCGAGAAGGCCAAGCGCCTCGTGGAACACAAGCGGGACGTCGTGATCCTGATCGACTCCATCACCCGTCTGGCCCGGGCATACAACACGGTGGTGCCCCCCTCGGGGAAGATCCTGTCGGGTGGCGTGGACTCCAACGCCCTCCACAAGCCGAAGCGCTTCTTCGGGGCGGCCCGGAACATCGAGGACGGCGGCTCCCTCACGATCATCGGCACGGCCCTGATCGACACCGGCAGCCGGATGGACGAGGTCATCTTCGAGGAGTTCAAGGGAACGGGCAACTGTGAGCTCCACCTGGACCGGAAACTGATGGAGAAGCGGATCTTCCCGACCCTGGACATCAACAAGTCCGGAACCCGGAAGGAGGAACTGCTGCTGGACCCGATGACCCTGAACCGGGTCTGGATCCTCCGGCAGCTGCTCCATCCCCTGAACGTGCTGGACGCGATGGAGTTCCTGCTGGACAAACTGTCCCGCTACGAGACGAACAAGCAGTTCCTGAACTCCATGAACCAGTGAATTCCCTCGGGAGACTCCGATGCAGATCCGTCCCAGCAGGCGTCTGGCCTCCTTGCCGGGATACCCCTTCGCCGAGATCGACCAGCAGGTCGCCCGCCTTCGGGAGGGGGGGCACGACCCCATCGACTTCGGGGTCGGAGACCCGACGGAGCCGACGCCGGAGGTGGTCCGTCGGGCCATCCAGGAGGCCGTGGACCGCCGGGCTGCCGAGGGCTATCCCTCTTACGTGGGGGCCCCGGAGTTCCGGCAGGAGATCGCGGCCTGGTACCGGAGGCGGTTCGGGGTCTCCCTGGACCCCGACCGGGAGGTCTCGTCCAATGTCGGGGCGAAGGAGGCGGTGTTCCACTTCCCCCTCTGCCTGATCGACCCGGGGGACGTGGTGCTCTGTCCCACGCCGGGCTATCCCCCCTACCATCGTGGCACCCTCTTCGCGGGCGGGGTGCCCTGGTTCTACCCCCTGCGGGCCGAACGGGGCTTTCTGCCGGATCTGGACGCCATTCCCGAGGAAGTGGCCGCACGGGCCCGGTTGATCTGGGTGAATTCCCCCAACAGCCCCACGGGTCGCGTGGCGCCCGACGACTTCTGGCCCCGCCTGGTCCGGTGGGCCTCGGATCGGGGCATCGTGGTGGCCAGCGACGAGGCCTACTCGGAGGTCTGGTTCGATCGTCGGCCCCGGACGATCCTGGAGTTCGCCCGGGAAGGGGTGGTAGTCTTCCAGTCGCTCTCGAAGCGCAGCAACATGACGGGCCACCGGGTGGGGTGGGTCTGTGGAGACCCGGCGGTGGTGGGCCTGTTCCAGCGCTTGAAGACCAACATCGACAGCGGCACGCCGACCTTCATCCAGGACGGGGCCATCGCGGCCCTCCGGGACGAGTCCCACGTCGCACAGATGCGGGACCTCTACCGCGCCAAGAGGGACCGGCTGGTGGCGGCCCTCCGGGAGATCGGGTGCCGGGTGGACCCCCCCGAGGCGACCCTCTACCTGTGGCCCCGGGTGCCGGAGGGAATGACCGGACTGGAATTCGCCCGGCGCCTGCTGGACCCGGCGGTGGCGGTGGTCTGCACGCCGGGGCTGGCCCTCGGGGAACCCCCGGATGACGGGGGCACCCATCCCGGGGAACACCACGTCCGGTTCGCCCTGGTGCCGTCGCCCGACCGGGTGGAGCAGGCTGCGGAACGCCTCCGGCGCCTGTCCTTCTGAACCTTCGACCGCGAGTCCCCCACCAGCCCGAGTAGATGACGGTGCCGCGTTCAGGCCGACGGGTCGGTGCCGGACGGTTCCTCCCGCGACGCATCGGGGGCGTTCATCTTCGCGAACTCCTCGTGGATCTCGTTGAACCGGGGCGCGATGCGCCGCAGGGCGTCCAGCAGTTCCGGGTCGAAGTGCTCGGGCGCGACGCGCCCCTCGCCCCGGAAGATGGCCTCGATGGCGAAACGATGGGCCATCGACGGTTTGTAGGGCCGCTCGCTCCGGAGGGCGTCATAGACGTCGGCCAGTTTCGCGATGCGTCCCTCCAGGGGGATCTCGGCGCCACGCAACCCCCGCGGATACCCGGTGCCGTCCCAGTGCTCATGGTGGTTCAAGGCGATGGAGGCCGCCATCTGGAGCCGGGGGTGGTCCCCCAGGATATGGGCTCCGTGCCAGGTGTGGGCCTTCATCACCTCGTACTCGTCGGCGTCCAGGCGGCTGGGCTTCTTCAGCAGGTCCATGCTGATCTGGATCTTGCCGACGTCGTGCAACTGGGCCTGGACCGCGATGGTCCGGACGAAGTGGGGGGGCATCCCGATGGCCTCGGCCAGTTCCCGGCAGTAGGCGTTGACCCGCTTGAGGTGCGCCCCGACGCCGGGGTCGTTGGCCTCGGCGGCCCGGGAGAGGGCCGAGATCGTGTACTCGAAGGCCTCCTCGATCTCCCGGTTCAGGGCCGACATGCGCTTCACGAACTCCCAGTGCAGGGCAAAGCCCCGGACCACCTCGGCATTCAGGGAGTCGGGCTCCTCGGGATAGTTGCCGCTGGCCAGGGCGATGCCTGGGGTGATGCAGAAACTCAGGTTCCGGACCTCCGATACGGCCGGTTCGAGGGCCTTGAGGAGGCAGGCGACCCAAGGGGCCTCCCGTTCGTCGCCGGCCTTCCAGACCCCGATGATCGGCTGGGTGTAGGTCGGGACCCGCCCCCCCCTGCCGGCTCCGCAGTCCATCAGGACCTCGATCCGCTGGCCGTTCGCCAGAAAGACTGATCCACGGAAGGCCCCATCCACCCGCTCCATCGCTGCGATGACGTCCGGATCCCGCCCCGGTCGAGAGGCGGCGCGAATCTGCTCCACCAGCGACGGCAACGGGTCCGACAACAGGACCCCCAGGGCGTTCAGTTCGGCCAGGTGGACCTCCGACGCGCGGCCCATCGCCGTCAACTTGTTGAAGGCCTCGTCGAGGCGCTCCTGGAGGGTCTTGGCCCGGAGCAGGCCCGCGACCCGGGCCATCAACTCGGCCCTTCCGGCCGGCCGCAGCAGGAAGTCCGAGGCCCCCAGGCGCAGGGCCCGGATCCGGGCCTCCTCGTCCCCCAGGGCGCTCATCACCAGGATCGGCATCTCCCCTGGCCGGGACAGACCTCTCCAGGCCTCCAGCACCTCGAAGCCGTCCATCTCGGGCAGCAGCAGGTCCAGGATCATCAGGTCGTAGGGTCGGGCCTGCAGCCGTTCGAGGGCCTCGGCGCCCGTCGTCGCCTCCTCCACCTCGTATCCCGCGGCCTCCAGCACCGTCCGCTGCAGCACGCGGTTCGTGGCGGTGTCGTCCACGAGCAGGATGCTGTGTCTGGGCATCGGGTCACTCCGGTGACAGGGGCGGCGCCGCAGGCCCCTTCCGGGGGACCACCAACCGGAAGGTGCCGCCATCGGGGGAGTCCAGGCGTTCCAGGTGACCGCCCCCGACCTCCGCAAGCCGCTGGGCCAGGATCACGCCGAAGGAGGAGGACTTCAGGGACCCGGACCGGTCGGCGGCGCCCGGGGTCGGGGTTCCCCGCTTCCAGACAACGTCGAACCAGACCTCGTCACCGCGGCCGTCAGCGACCAGGGAGACCTTGCCGTTGCGGCCCGCCGACCGGAGCGCGTGGGACGTCAGGTGGATCAAGGCCTGGCGGAGTTTCCGGGCATCGGCCCGGATGCCTCCCTCGGCCCCGGGCCCCAGGGACCAGGCGACGGCGACGCGGGCGGACCCAGCGAGGGTCCCCAGTTGCAGCGTCGCGGCTTCCAGGATCTGCGAGGGGAAACAGTCCTCGAACTGGAGTTCCGCCCGTCCCGACTCGACCCTGGAGAGGTCCACGACCGTGTCGATCAGGTCCATCAACTGGTGCCCCGCAGCGACGCAGTGCCCCAGCATCTCCTTCTGCTTGGGGTTCAGGGGGCCGGCCACCTCGTCGGCAAGGACCTCGGCGAACCCCAGGATGGCCGTCAGGGGAGTCCGGAGCTCGTGGGAGAGGTGCGAGAGGAACTCCGTCTTGTATCGAGAGGCCTCCACCAGACGCTCGCAACTCTGTACCAGGGATTCCCGTTGTCGGGCCTCCTCTTCCAGTCGCCGCCTCAGATGGTCCTCCCGTTCTCGGGTCCGAACGGCCAGGTCCTCGGCCAACGAGGCGTGTTCGACGGCCATCGAGGCCACCTCGGAGAAGACCATCAACAGGGACTGGCGGACAGGGGTGAAGAAGCCCCGGCGATCGCTGTAGGCGACCATGGCACCGAGGACCTGGCCGTCGGGCATCCGGAGGGGCAGGGCCGCCACCGACTCGAAGCCCTGACCTCGAGCCAGGTCCCTCCAGGGTGCCAGGGAGGGGTCGTCCAGGTCCTGGGCCACGGCGATCCGACCGGTCCGGAGGGCCGTTCCGACGGGCCCCTGTCCCGTCGGGGTGTCGTCCCAGGTGACCTGGATGCGGGAGAGGTACCCGGTCCGGTCTCCCCAGGACACCACGGGGACCACCCGCCGGGTCTCCGGGTCGATGAGCCCCACCCAGCCCATGACCAGTCCGGGGATGTCCTGGCCGATCTCGCAGAGGGCCGCGTGGACCCCCTGGAGGGTCTTCTCCCGGGCCAGGCGGGCCGAGGCCCGGGCCAGCAGCATCGCCGCCCCGATGATCTCGTCACGGTCCGCGCAAGGGTCTCCCTTCACCGGCATTGGAAACCTCGTTGCATGCCCCATGCTATCACGAAATCGATTGCTGGGAACCCTCCGAGGGAGAGGCGGCCCCGGATCGCGAGGGTCGGGGGGACGCCTGGGCCATCAGGCGTTCCGTCAGGGCCTCCAACCGGGTCACGTTCCGGGAGATCTGCCTCTGGAAGGCATTGAAGGCGATCACGGCGGGAATCGCGACGAAGAGGCCCGCGGCGGTCGCCACCAGGGCCTCGGAGATGCCTGCCATGACCACGTTCGCGCCGCCCTTCGCGTCCAGGGACAGGTCGTGGAAGGCCCGGATGATCCCCAGGACGGTTCCGAAGAGGCCCAGAAAGGGGGCGTTGTTCCCCAGGGTTCCCAGGAAGGCCATCCGGCGATCCAGCCGCTGCTGCCAGGTCATCAGGGCCGCCCGGGTCTCCCGTTCGGCGGTGGCGATGCCCCGGGGAAGGGCCTCGACGCAGGCCCGGGGCACGTCCGCCTCGATTCCCCGCCAGACCCGGAGGACTTCCCGGACACCGTCGAGGTCACCGGCGTGGATCAAGGGGTCGAGGCGCTCCGCCAGACGCTGCCAGCCGCGTCCCAGGTTCCAGAACAGGATCGCCCGCTCGACCATCAGGGCCACCGAGACCACCGACAGGGCCATCAGCAGGTAGAGGACCCACTCGGTCCCGAGCAAGGTCACCTGGAGCAGGCGTTCGGTCAGCATCGCTCCCCATCCCGGCGTACCTCGGGCGGATGCTAGAGGTTTCCGGAGCCTCGGTCAATGATGGGACGTCCTCTGTCGGGCAGGTCCCTCCCCCTCCGGCTCCAGCCCTTGACGCAAGGGCACTCGGTTCCGTCGAGGGGATGCCGGGACGAAAAAAAAGATTCCGTCCCGGGGGGGCATGCCGATATAATGCGGTCGTTCCTGGTCCTGTTTCTCCGATTCATCCGGGGGGAAGAACGATGAGCCTTCGCGCAGGTGGCCTGCTGATCCTGGCGATGCTGCTGGCCTGTCTGGGCTGCTCCGAAGGGCGGTCTCCCGGCTCGCGGGACTCGATTCCCGGGACTGGGGAACTGGGGGGACCGGATGGCGAGGTGCTGCGATGCGCCGGCTGTCATGGCACCGAGGCCCCCTGGGCCCCGCCGCCGGACACTCGGGGCCACCAGGACGGGACCTATCGGGGCGTCGGGGCCCACCTGGCCCACCTGGACGCGAGCCTGGGACGCAAGGTGGCCTGCGGGGAGTGCCACGTCGTTCCGACGACGGTGGACGCGGCGGGACACCTGGACTCGCCGCTGCCGGCCGAGGTGACCGTTTCGGGGGTCGGGACCACCGATGGTCTGGACCCGGTGGTGGAGGCAGACGGCGACCAGGCCCAGGCCCTGGTGACCTGCCGCAACGTGTATTGCCACGGCGCCTCCCTGGATGGGGGAACCAGGACCTCCCCGTCCTGGAATTCCGACGAACCCGGGAGGTTCCGACAGTGTGGAGCCTGCCACGGGATGCCTCCCGCCAGGATCCGGAGCGGCGCCGCCCACCCGACCTCCGAGGCCTGCGCCAGCTGTCATGGCGAGGTGGTGGCACCCGACGGGACCTTCCGGAATGCCAGCCTCCACGTGAACGGGGTCGTCGAGGTGGTGGCGGGCGGGGCGTGCAACTCGTGCCACGGGAACGCGACGAACGCGGCGCCGCCGGTGGACACGGCGGGCCGGAGCGGGACGGGGGAGGTGACGGTGGGTGCGCACCAGTCGCACCTGCAGGCGACGCTTGGGAAGGAGGTGGGGTGCGAGGCGTGCCACGAGGTTCCGGCGACGGTGGATGCGGCGGGGCACCTGGACGGGACGCCTGATGCCGAGGTGGTGTTCGGAGGGCTGTCCGAGCAGGACGGGGCAACACCGGCGTGGGACCGTGGGGCGGCGACCTGCGCGGGGTCGTACTGCCACGGGGCGACGCTGAGCGGCGGGAGCCTGTCGGCGCCGAAGTGGACGGTGGTGGACGGGAGCCAGAAGGCGTGCGGGACGTGCCACGGGGCGCCGCCGCCGGCCCCCCATCCCCAGGCGAGCACGTGCGAGAACTGCCACGGGCCGACGGCGGGTCCGGGGATGACGATCGCGAACGCGGCGACGCACATCGACGGGCAGGTCCAGGTGGCGGGCGGGGCGTGCAACTCGTGCCACGGGAACGCGACGAACGCGGCGCCGCCGGTGGACACGGCGGGCCGGAGCGGGACGGGGGAGGTGACGGTGGGTGCGCACCAGTCGCACCTGCAGGCGACGCTTGGGAAGGTGGTGGCGTGCGAGGGGTGCCACGAGGTTCCGGCGACGGTGGATGCGGCGGGGCACCTGGACGGGACGCCTGGTGCGGAGGTGGTGTTCGGAGGGCTGTCCGAGCAGGACGGGGCAACACCGGCGTGGGACCGTGGGACGGCGACCTGCGCGGGGTCGTACTGCCACGGGGCGACGCTGAGTGGCGGGAGCCTGTCGGCGCCAAAATGGACGGTGGTGGACGGGAGCCAGAAGGCGTGCGGGACGTGCCACGGGGCGCCGCCGCCGTCGCCGCACCCCGCCTCACCGATCTGCGGGACGTGCCACCAGGACGCGACGCTTGATGGGGCCATCGGCGATGCCTCCCGGCACATCGACGGGACCCTGGACGTCCGGACCGACTTCGCCTGCAATGCCTGCCATGGCGGACCCGACAATCCCGCCCCGCCTCGGGACCTGGAGGGAGGGGACCAGACCACCCGGGTGACGGTGGGGGCCCACCAGCCTCACTTGCGGGCCCTCTCGGCCCTTTCGACGGCGCTGGCCTGCGAGGATTGCCACCAGATGCCTGGATCGCTGGAGGCAGCAGGCCACATCGACACCCTGCGACCGGCGGAGGTCGTCTTCGGCCCCCGCGCCCGGGCTGGCGGGGCCAGTCCCCAGTGGAATCGGGCCACCGGGACCTGTTCCGGGACCTATTGTCACGGGACGACCCTCAATGCCGGCGGCACCGCCACGGCGCCGCTGTGGACCCGGGTGGACGGGACCCAGGACACCTGCACCTCCTGCCACGGGAAGTCGCCTCCCACCGGGCGCCATCCCAGCGTCTTCAACAAGCACTCCTCGATCACGGACTGCAACCAGTGTCACAACGGCGTGGCGAACGCCACGGCCACGGCCATCACGGACCCGACGCTGCACATCGACGGGACGGTCCGGGTGCAACTGAAACTGGGGGGCACCTGGAACCCGGCGACCAGGACCTGTGACCCGGCCTGCCATGGGGCGGAGACCTGGAGATAGGCCGGAAGCGTCGCTGAACGACCCCCGAGGGGACGGCCGGCCGTCGGGCCGGCGGGGAGGGAGGAATGAACAGGACACGGAGACCGGGGATCGGGCGGGCCGTCCTGGCCCTGCTGCTCCTGGGGTCGCTGTTTCCGGAGGGCGCCCGGGGGAAGGAGGTCGAGGCCCGGGTCTACGGAAGCACCGAGACCTGGCTGGTGACCCGCCAGGTGCTCGACCCGGCGGACCCGACCTCCCGCCTCTTCCAGTTGCCCATCTATGAATACCTGACCGTGGGGGCAGACGACATGGGAGTCCCGGGCCTCTCCCTCCAGGTCCGGGGATTCGGTCGGGTCCATCCCCTGAACCGGGCCGACGAACGGGTCTTCGACGGGGACCTGCTGGTCGGCACCCTCTCCTACCGGGATCCCAAGGGCCGGGTCCAGGCGGTCCTGGGTCGCCAGTTGCGGACCACCGGAGCGGGAAACCTGCTGCTGCTGGACGGGGCCTTCGTCCGGGTGCGCCCCGGCGCCGACCTGTCGCTGGAGGCATACGGGGGCTGGATGCCCGATGCCCGGTTCGACCACGCCCTGGACCGGGCGGCCTTCGGGGCCCGGGTGGCCTGGGAGCCCTGGGACTGGGGACGATTGGGCCTTTCGTGGTCCGGGGAGCACGACCAGGGCATCCTCTCCCGGTCGGCCATCGGAATCGACTACGGCGTTCGGGCGGTCCGGAACCTGGAGTTCGGGGGATTCCTGGCCGTGGACCTCCAGACCCGGGCCTTCCAGGAGACCCGGAACACCCTGGCCTGGCGCTTCCACCCACAGTGGCGCCTGGCGGTTGACGTGAACTACTACGACCCGGTCGCCAGACTCCCCCTCACGTCCATCTTCCGGGTCTTCACGAATCGCCGGAACCTCTCGGCGGGGGCCGAGGTGGACTTCACCTCCAACGGGGCCCTGTCGTCCCATGTCCGGGGCCGCTACTTCGCCTACGGGTGGGAGGACCACGGCTTCGAGGTGGGCTGGAAGCCCATGCTCCGCTTCGGCGAGCGGAAGGGGGTCCGGGGCCTCACGGGGCTGGAACTGGTCTATCTGCGGGGCCCGGACAACGGCTACTTCGAGACCCGGGTCTTCGGATCGATGCGGCCGATTGCCCGGTTGGAGGTGGGGCTGGACTACGACCTCTACGTCTATGACCACGCCATCCGGGGCTGGGAGTCCTGGCGACAGACCGATCCTCGGGGCATCGCTCCCTACCAGTACACCGGCGCGGGTGGCACCCGGACCAGTCACGTGACCAGCCTCAAGGTGGGGGTGGACCTCTTCCAGGGGGCCTCCCTGCTGGCCGAGGCCGGCGTGGCAGTGACCCCCGACTTCCTGCAGCAGTGGTCGGGTCTGCTGAAGTTCTGCTACGCCTTTGATCGGCGCGTGAAGTGAGGTGGGCCATGGCGGACGGACGTCGTTGGGTGCGATGGGGCATGGCACTGGTGACCGGCCTGGCATCGGTTCACGCCTGCGGGACCCTGGTGCAGCGGGAGGACCGCATCCGGTTCTCCCACAAGTTCCACGTGGAGGACCAGGGAATCGAGTGCAAGGACTGCCACCAGGAGGTGATGCAGTCGGATCGCCTCCCGGGGCTCCCCCGGGAGGAGTCCTGCCTGGAGTGCCATGAGAAGAAGGACGACAACTGCGGGCTCTGCCACCTGGATCCGGCCCGGCCCCGTTCCTGGGCCATCGACCGGGAGCCGGGGCTGCGGTTCAGCCACAAGGCGCACCAGGAACCTGCGAAGGGGAACTGTGCCACCTGCCATTCGGGCGTTGAGAAGCGGACCGCGCCCCCGGCCCGCTACGATGCGGGTCACGAGCAGTGCATGTCGTGCCATCGAAAGGACTTCCGCAAGATCGAGTGCCGTCGCTGCCACGAGGACCTCGTGGATTCGGAGGCCTCACCCCTGGGTCTCTACTCCCACGAGGGAGACTTCTTGAAGCGTCACGGGACGCTGGCCCGGGGGGACTCCCGGGTCTGCGAGCACTGCCACCGGCCCTCGGACTGCACGGACTGCCACCAGCGGTTCGATCCCCTGACCCCCGCAGAGCGGTTTTCCGAGCAGATCGGGAGGTCCCTCGTGCACCGGGCGGACTACCTGACCCGGCATCCCATCGAGGCCCGGGCCGACCCCACCTCCTGCCGGTCCTGCCACGTGGACAGTCAGTGCGTCGCCTGCCACGAGGCAAGCGGCATCGGGCAGAGCGAGCGGGGCTGGGATCGTGCCTCGCCCCATCCCCCGGGCTTCGCGATGAACCGGTCCTCGCCGGACTTCCATGGAAAGGCCGCCTCCCGGGACATCGCGGCCTGCGCCACCTGCCATGACCAGGGGGCGTCGTCGAACTGCATCACCTGCCACAAGGTCGGCGGACAGGCGGGGCGCAGCCCCCATCCCAGGGGCTGGAACCCTGCCGTTTCCAAGGATGGACCGGCCTGTCGAGGCTGCCATCGCTAGACCGGTCCACGCCGGGAGGGCGCCGATGGAGCCCCAGTCCGACCGCGGGAATCGGTTCCAGCGGGGATGGGGGCCCTGGATCGCCTTTGCGTTGCTGCTCGTCGGCATCGCCTGGATACCCACCGCGAGCCACCGCTTCACCTCCGAGATGCTGCTCCAGCGCGAGGTGGAACGCCACCAGTTCCTGGGGAGACGGGTCTCGGCCTGGCTCCAGGAGGAGAACCTGCACCTGATCGGCGCGATGGGGAAACTGGCCGGCATCGTTTCCCGGGAGGGCTCCTCGTCAATGGTCACGGCCCTCCTGGTGCAGGCCACCTGGGAGTCCCTCCACCCGCTCCACGCCGTTCGGGGGCTCGTGATGCAGGACCCGGTCGGCCAGAGCATCGTGGTGCTGGGGGACCTTCCGGAGTCGTGGGCGGAACGGACCGGGGCCTTCCTCCAGGGCCTCCGGGATCGCCCGGGGATCCCCGAGGGCGTGGTGCTGCCCGGGGACCCGCTGCTCTGGGTGCTGGGAATGGGTGCGGCGGGTCCCGGGGAGTCCGGTCCCGGGACGATCTGCCTGGTCGTGGACCTGTCGAGCGTCTTCCGGCGCCTGATCGGCATCGAGGCTCGGGACCTGGACGTCTCCTTCACGTTGATGGACGACGGCGGAAACCTGCTGCTCCACAGCGGGACCGGGATGCGTGACGCCGGGAGTCGCCTGGAGGGCTGCCGGCGATGCCACGAGCCGGTGCCACGATCCGGCGGAGCGGAGGGGCGAACCCTGCTGCGCTACCCGGTGGCCGGCGTCGAGCGACTGGTGGTCCAGGTCCCGGTGGACCTCCAGGTGGGTTCGTGGACGCTCTGGGCCAGCACCCCGACCCGGGACCTGCTGCGTCCCTTGAGCCAGCAGCAGATCTCGCTGCTGGTCTTCACCTTGCTGTTGCTGTTGCTGCTGCTGGGACTGGGGCTCATCGTTCGCCGGCAGCAGATCGAACGGATGGGCCTCCAGGCACGGGTCGCCGAGCAGGAGCGCGTCCTTCGGCTGGTCGAGGAACAGGAGCGCCTCCGGGCAGCCCTGGAGGAGAGCCGGCGCATGGCCACCGTGGGGCAGATGGTCGCTCGGGTCGCCCACGAGGTGAAGAATCCCCTCCAGTACATGGGAACCGGCCTGGAACTGCTGGGGCGCCGGGCGAGGGACCAGGAGAGCCTGTCCCTGGTGGAGGACCTTCGGACCGGGATGCGGACACTCAACGCCATCGTGCAGGAACTGCTGGATTTTTCCCGGCCGATGCGGCTTCATCGGACCCGGGTGGACCTGGGCGCGCTGCTGGACGATGTCGTGGCCCGGTCCATGGACCTGGATGGGCCCCCGGTGACCCGGGACAGCGGCGAGACCCTGCCCGAGGTGGTGGTCGATGTCGAGAAGATTCGCCAGGTGCTGTGGAACCTGGTGCAGAATGCCCGGGAGGCGATCCGCGACGGCGGGAAGGCGGGACGGGTGGTGCTTCGGGGGGGAACCCGGGTCGAACGGGGCGAGGGCGCGATCTTCCTGGAGGTGCAGGATGACGGCCCGGGAATCGCTCCCGAGGTCCTGGAACGGGTCTTCGAGCCCTTCTTCACCACGAAGACCCACGGGTCGGGACTCGGACTGGCGGTGGTCCAGCGCATCGTGAGAGAGCATGGGGGCCGGCTGGAGGTCCAGTCCCGGCCCGGCGAGGGGACGACCTTCCGGGTCATCCTTCCCGTGGAAGGGGGAGACACGAGGGAGCCCAGATGGAACGAAGGGTCCTGATCGTCGAGGACGAGGCCATCAGCCGGAATCACCTGCGTCTGATCCTCCAGGAGGAGGGCTACCAGGTCCGGGCGGTCCCGTCGGCCGAGGAGGCCATCCGGCACCTGACCGAGGAGGACGTCTCCTGCGTGCTCTGCGACTGGAGACTTCCGGGGATGGACGGGATGGAACTTCTGGGCTGGGTGCGCCGCTACCACCCCGAGACCCCGGTGGTGATCATGACGGCCTATGCGACCATCGAGAACGCGGTCTCGGCGATGGGGCAGGGCGCGGCGGACTACCTGGCGAAGCCCTTCGGGATCGAGCAGGTACGCCTGGTCCTGGCCCGAGTGCTGGAGAGGCAGGACCTCCAACGGGAGGTGGTCCGCCTCCGGAGCGAGGTCTCCCGGCGGTATTCCTTCGATCAGATCCTGGGCCGCAGTCCCGGCATGTTGAAGGTCTTCGAGGTGATCCGGGCGGTGGCCGAGACCGACGCCACGGTGCTCATCCAGGGGGAGACCGGGGTGGGCAAGGAACTGGTGGCCCGGTCCATCCATGCCCACAGCCTCCGGAAGGACGGTCCCTTCGTGGCAGTGAACTGCGGGGCCCTGGCCGAGGCACTGCTCGAGACCGAGTTGTTCGGACACGAGAAGGGGGCCTTCACGGGGGCCATCCGGCACCGGGAGGGCCGGATCGATCTGGCCCAGCGGGGGACCCTGTTCCTGGACGAGGTCTCCGAGATGTCTCCGGCGATGCAGGTCCGGCTGCTGCGGGTCCTCCAGGAGGGGACCTACGAGCGGGTGGGCGGCACCGAGACGATCCGGGCCAACGTCCGGGTCATTGCGGCGACGAACCGGGACCTTCGGCCCCTGATGGCCACCGGGGCCTTCCGGGAGGACCTCTATTACCGGCTTCACGTCGTGCCCGTGGAGGTGCCTCCCCTGCGGGAGCGCCGGGAGGACATCCCGCTGCTGGCGCTGCATTTCCTGGCGGAGTTCCGGAGGCAGTTCGGTCGCTCGGTGGATGCCTTCGGCCGGGAGGCCCTGGACCAGATGCTGGCCTACTCCTGGCCGGGCAACGTCCGGGAACTGCGCCATGTCGTGGAGCGGGCGGTACTGCTGAACCAGACGACCGTGATCGAGCGGCTGGACCTCGCCCGGGGGGACCGCCCGCCCCGAGGCCGCCAGGCGACGGACTGTCCGGAGCCGTCGGGGATGCCGTTGCGGGAGTTCCTGGTCGAGGCCGAGCGGCGATACTGGAGAGACCTGCTGGACCGTCAGCGAGGGAATGTCACCGCGGCGCTGAAGGAGGCCCAGGTCCCTTCCAAGACCTTCTATCGACGCATCCGGGCCCTGGGGGTGGACCCTCGGGATCACCGGTCCCGGGACGAGCCGGGCACGCCGAAGCCGGAGTGATCCCCCGATCGGCCCCTCCAGGACTGGCACGCCAGGTGCCCGGGACGGATCCCCGACAGGCGGCCCCTCACCGGACCTGGACCGGGACCTCCACGGGCACCTGCTTGAAGACCCGGCACTCCTGGGCGTTGCAGATGCTGAAGTCCGCGAGGGCCTTCACCTTGCCGTCGCCGGTCTTCGAGGCGGCAACGGGCACGTCCAGGACCCCGACCCCCCCCTCGGAGTGGAAGTCCTGGTCCGCGGCGGAAAAGGACTCCCGCAGGGGCTGGACTCCCTGGGCCTCCTGGACCCGGAGGCGCGCCGGGAATTCCTCGTTCCAGTGGTAGCCCTCTCGGGGCACGAAGCGCAGAGAGACCCGACCCTCGGACCCGGCGACCAGGGGTCCCGCCGCACCCGTCTCGATGCGGTATTCCGGCCTCGGCCCCTGGCAGGCAGCCAGCAGTCCGAACACGAGTGGCAACCACCATGCCGTTGTGAAGGAACAGCGGTTCATCATCAGGTTCCTTTCTGGGGCAACGCCCCGAGGCCCTCCGGGATCAGCCTCCGGAGAAGGCATATTTCCCGTTGGAGATCTCGATCCGGTAGCTGTCGCAGGTGACGGGCTTGTTCGGAAGCCGGCGGACCTCGATGAAGAAGGTCGAGGTGCTGTCCTCGCAGAGGTTGGCCCCCTGGGCTCCATACCCCGGGCAGGTCCCGCACTTGTAGACGTTCTTCTCCTTCGCCATGCAGACCGCATAACTGGGTGCCGGGGGGTCGCAGTAGGGGGTGATGGTCGGGCTGCACGGACACTCCCCGGCATCGGGGTTGTAGAAGCGGGTGGACCACTCGAACAGGTTGCTGGGGTCGCACAGCTGGGCGCTGGCCTGGCAGGATCCCCGGCGGACCGTCACCGCGAAGGCCCCGTTGGGGTTCGTCAGGAAGGCGACCCGGAGGTTGAAGAGGTCGCAGGAGTTCGTCTCCTGGTTCCAGGTGGCATCCTGCGCATTGACCAGGAACCAGTCCGAGGCCCCGGGCTCCGAGAGGTTCCCCGTGACGGTCCGGGAGGACCCGTCGTCGGGCAGGTCTCCCAGATTGACGGCCTGGTCGCAGGCGGCGCCTCCCTGCACCTCCCAGGAGTCCCCCTGGCACTCGCAGCCGTTGCGGAGATTCCGGTCCAGATCGTGCCACCCGGGCTGGCCTCCGGCGGGACCGTCGCAGTCCAGGACGCAGGTCGTCGTGCAGGCCACGGTCCCGTGCAGCGGCACGGCGTCGGTGGGACAGAGGACGCTCAGGGGCGCGTCGTCGGGCGTCCCGGAACAGTCGTCGTCCACCTGGTTGCAGACCTCGCTGCGGCCCGGGTTCACGGTCGCCGCTCCGTCGTTGCAGTCCCCGCCCCGGGGGGCCACGTAGGGGGCCTTGGGGGCGCACAGACACTGGGTGTCGCTGGAGTTCCCGTAGCCGTCCCCGTCCCGGTCCACGTAGTAGTCCTGGCAACCGGCGGAGCCGGGGGGGTCCACGCTCAGATTGCAGTCGTTGTCCTTGCCGTCGCAGACCTCCGGGGCGCCGAAATGCACCGCCGGGTCGCCCTCGTCGCAGTCGCCCTGCTCGAGGGCCCGGTAGATGCCCGTTGCGGCGCAGAGGCAGAGCCCGTCATTGATGACGCCGTAGCCGTCGTTGTCGGCGTCCCGGTAGAAGAAGAGGCATCCCGGGGAGTTCTCTGGGTCCGTGAAGCCGTCGCAGTCATCATCGCGGCCATTGCAGACCTCCGGGGCACCGGGATGGATCGTGAGGTCGTCGTCGTTGCAGTCCCCGGCCCGGGTGGCGCTCCAGGGGGCATCGGGGCTGCAGAGGCATCGGTTCTCTGCTGCGATGCCGTAGCCGTCGCCGTCGTTGTCGAGGTAGTACACGGTGCAGCCTGGGGAGCCCTCGGGGTCCGTGATGCCGTCACAGTTGTCGTCGACGCCGCCATTGCAGACCTCCGGGGTGCCCGGGTCCAGCACGGTCCAGCCGAACTGGTTCACCCCGGGGGAGCAGGCCTCGCAGGGGCGGTCCGGGTTGGGATAGCCCGCGGACACGCACTGCCCGTTGATCACGCAGACGTCCTCCCGGAGGGGGTTCGCGCATCCTCCGGACCCGTCGCAGAGGTCGTAGGTGCAGGGGTCGTTGTCGCTGCACGAGTAGGCCGTGCCCACGCACCGGCGGTTGCTGCACGTGTCGTCGATCGTGCAGGAGTTTCCGTCATTGCAGGCGATCCCGTTGCGGGCGGACCAGTCCACGGGGTTCTGCCCGGCGTCGCAGATGCGGCAGGGGCTCACCGGGTCCACCTGCCCGTCCTGGTAGCAGACGTTCTGGATCTGGCACCACCCCGGTTCGAGCGGGTGCTGGCACCCCCCATGGCCGTCGCAGACGTCCCGAGTGCAGTCCTGGCGGTCGTCGCAGGAGTAGGGTGCCCCCGAGCACCGGCCGTCGCCGCAGAGGTCCAGGATCGTGCAGTCGTTCCCGTCGTCGCAGGGCTGCCCGTCCCGGGGGGACCAGTGCCACGGGTCGATGGAGGGGACGCATCCCAGGCAGGCGTTGGTGGGGTTGGGGGTCAGGTCGGTCCAGCAGAGGCCGTCGATCAGGCACGTGTTGCCTTTCAGCCGCGCGGTACAGGTGCCGTCCCCGTTGCAGACGTCCTCGGTGCAGTCGAGGCCGTCATCGCAGGAGTAGGGAACCCCCTCGCAGGACCCCATCAGGCAGACGTCGCCACGGGTGCAGGACTGGCCGTCGTTGCAGGAGGCTCCATCCAGGTTGGAAAAGTTCCAGGGGTCCTGGAGCGGGTCACACCCCATGCAGGGATTGGCGAGGTCCAGTTGTCCCGCCTCGGCACACTGGACGCCTCCGATGGCGCACCAGCCCGGGAGGACCTCCCGGATGCAGCCCCCCTGGCCGTCGCAGCGTTCCGTCGTACAGAGCAGGCCGTCGTCGCAGGAGTAGGCCGGGCCGGAGCAGACACCCTGGGAGCAGGTGCTCGTGAGGGTGCAGGGGTTGCCGTCGTCGCACGGAGATCCATCGGTCACCGGTTGCCAGATCCCGAAGGACTGGACCGGGTCGCACTGCTCGCAGGGATTGTCTGGATTGGTGGCCCCGGCAGGGACGCATCCGGCGCCATAGATGGTGCACCAGCCCTCCAGGACCTCGTGGATGCACGTGGCGTTCTCGCACCGATCGGCGGTGCAGGAGATGCCGTCGTCGCAGGCCAGGGGAACCCCGACGCAGACGCTGTCGATGCAGACGTCGTCCAGCGTGCAGGAGTCGCCGTCGCTGCAGGCCTCGCCCTCGGCCGAGGTCCAGGCGTCGGTGGCCACGGTGGGGTCGCACTTGCTGCACGGCGCATCTGGCGCCCGTTCGTTCGCCTGGAAACAGGCCCCGTCGATGAGGCACCAGCCCGGCAGCAACGGGTGATCGCATCCGCCGCCCGCCAGGCAGACGTCCATCGTGCAGGCGAGACCGTCGCTGCACGCGGACGGTCCTGGTCGACAGATCCCCGAGGCGCACCGATCGTCCAGCGTGCAGGCATCGCCGTCGTCGCAGGTCAGCCCCTCCCGGGCCGGGGTCCACTCCACCGGGGCCAGGACCGGGTCGCAGGCTTCACAATCGTTGTGGGGGTTCAGGTCTCCCGCCTGATAGCAGGCCTCGTCAATCAGGCACCAGCCTTCCCGGGGGATGAAGTTGCACCCGCCGCTCCCGTTGCATAGCCCCACCGAACAGGGCAGTCCGCTGTCGCAGGAATAGGGGGTGCCCTGGCAGACGCCCTGGACGCAGACGTCCCCCAACGTGCAGAGGTCCCCGTCGTCGCAGTCGGCGTTCTCGGGTTTCGGCGACCACTGGCTCGGGCTCGTGGTGGGCCAGCAACGCTCGCAGGCATTGGCGGGATTCGTGGTCCCCTGCCGCTGGCAGGCGCCGTCGATCAGGCACCAGCCCGTCGCCAGGGAGTGGGTGCAGCCCCCGATCCCGTCGCAGAGGTCGTTCGTGCACGCCAGTCCATCGTCGCAGGAGTAGGGGCTTCCCTGGCAGGCCAGTCCCTGGCAGGTGTCCCCAGTCGTGCAGAGGTCTCCATCATCACAGGGGCCCTCCTGGGGACTGAACCCCTCGGGATTGCGGCTCGGGTCGCAACGGCGACAGGGGTTGGTCGGGTCCACCCAGGTCCCGGGGCGGCAGGTGCCATTGATGAGGCAGTAGCCCGACTGCACCACGTAGGAACAACCGCCGTTCCCGTCGCAGTAGTCCTGGGTGCAGAAGATGCCGTCACTGCACGAGTAGGCGGTGCCCCTGCAGGTGCCGTTCACGCACTGGTCGTCCCTGGTGCAGAGGTCGTTGTCCTGGCAGGGCGTTCCGTTGAGGCGGTTCGCCCGGCGGCAGGACCCCGTGGTCGGGTCGCAGACGCCGTCCTCATGGCACTGGTCTCCTGCCTCACAGACGACCGGATCGGAACCGACACAGACGCCGTTCTGGCAGGTGTCGGTGCGGGTGCAGAGGTTTCCGTCGTAGCAGGGCGCCTCGTTGGGCTTCGGAGGCTGCGTGCAGAGGCCCGTGGAGGGGTTGCAGACGCCGGCGGCATGGCATTGGTCCAGCGCCCGGCAGACCACCGGGTTCTCGCCGCGGCAGACCCCGCCGCGACAGACGTCGTTCTGGGTGCACTGATTGTAGTCGTTGCAAGGATCTCCGTCGGGTTTCGCCAGGGCCGTGCAGGTCCCCGTCAGGGGGTCGCAGGAACCGGCCTTGCAGGGGTCCGGCTCGGGGCAGACCACCAGATTGCTCCCCACGCAGACCCCATCCTCGCACTGATCGGTCTGGGTGCACCGGTCTCCATCATTGCAGGGCGTTCCGTTCTCCTTGGGCGGATGGACGCAGTGTCCCTCCTGGCAGACGTCCCGGGTGCACTCGGAGTCGTCTGGGGTGCAGGGGGTTTCGTCGTCCTTGGGGGTGGCGACGCAGCCTCCCTGGCCGTCGCAGACGACCGAGGCCTCGCACTCCGAGGGGGTGCAGGAGTAGGGGACGCCCGCACACCGGCCATTCCCACAGGTGTCCATCGCGGTGCAGGGGTTCCCGTCGTCGCAGGAACGGGTGTGGTTGCGGTGGACGCAGCCCGTCGCGGTGCATTCATCGTCGGTGCAGGGGTTGTCGTCATCGCACGAGTGGGTGCCGATGCAGGTCCCCTGCTGGCAGTGATCGTCGTTGGAGCAGGGGTCCCCGTCGTCGCAGGGGGTTCCGGTCAAGGGCTCATGGCGGCACGTGACCCCTTCCTCGCAGAAGTCGCCCGTGCAGGGGTCCCCATCGTCGCAACCGCCCACTCCGATGCAACGGCCCTCCTGGCACTGGTCGTCCCGGGAGCAAGGGTCGCCGTCGTCGCAGGAGATCCCGGTCAGGGGGATGAGGACACACCCCGACAGCGGCTCACAGGCGGTATCCGTGCACTGGTTCCCGCCCTCGCAGGTCACCGGGGCTCCTCGGCAGACCCCATCGATGCACTGGTCGTTCTCCGTGCAGAGGTCCCCGTCGTTGCAGGGGCCCTCGTAGGGGGTGAAGACACATCCCGATCCCGGCAGACACGAAGCGATGGTGCAGGGGTCGTCGTCAACGCACTCGATCGGGGTCCCGGTGCAGACTCCCTCGATGCAGCGGTCATCCTGGGTGCAGAGGGAACCGTCGTCGCAGCGGTCCTGCTCGGCGCGGGCCTCCAGGCGGCAGGTCCCATCGGCACACCAGGCCCGCTGGCAGGGATCGGGGGCCAGGGCGTTCACGCAATCCTCGTCGAGGGTGCACGGGGTCCCGGGATCTCCCGGCAGGTCCGAGGGGGAGGGGTCTTGCGGGACATCCCTCGGCGGCAGGTCCGAGGGGGAGGGGTCTTGCGGGACATCCCTCGGCGGCAGGTCCTGGCCCGGGTCTCCCAGGGGGTCCGCCCCTCCGTCCGATGGGACGTCCTGGAGAAGGTCTTCATCCGAGGTCGCGTCGGCGAGGTCCTCCCGGGTGTCTCCCGGGAGGTCTGGAGAGTCGCCGGCGGGGTCCAGGAACGACAGGTCTCGCCCTCCGCCCTCGTCCGCGGGGTCGGCCGGCAGGTCCAGCGGGACGTCGAGTCCCGGGTCCGCGGCGTCCCGGACGTCCTGGGGCCCCGGATCCCCCGGGAGATGGGGGGCGACGCCACCGCCCGTGCAGGCGGCCAGCAGAACCAGGATGCCCGAAAGGCGAACGCGTCCAGACATGGCTTCACCTCGTGACCGGGGCGCGGCAGGGGTCGTCCTCGGGGCCGACCATCGCGAATAGTGTAGCGAGTTCCGCGGGACACGTCACGCCGCTTTTCCGACCCGTCTGCAGCCGCTGGGTCTCGCGGCGATCGTCGGGTCAGCCCAGGCGCTTGCGGAATCGGGCCATCGCGGCGGCGAGGATCACGACCCCGAACAGGCCCATCGCGGCCAGTTCCCGCCAGACGTCGGCAAGCCGGGCCCCCTTCAGCAGCACGGCCCGGAGCATCGTGACGTAGTATCGAATGGGGTTCAGTGCGGTCAGCGGCTGCAGCCAGACGGGCATGTTCTCGATGGGGGTCATCACCCCCGACAGCAGGATGCCCGGCATGATCACCCCGAAGGCCATCAGGAAGGCCTGCTGCTGGTTCCGGGCCAACACCGACAGGAAGATGCCGATCCCCACCGTCGAGAGAATGTAGAGGAAAGTCCCCGTCACCAGCAGCGAGAGGCTTCCCCGGATCGGGACCCCGAAGATCAGGGCCCCCATCGTCAGGATCAGCAGCACGTCGACCGCCCCCAGGGCGATGAAGGGAAGCACCTTTCCCAGCAGCAGTTCCCAGCGTCGGAGGGGCGTCACGAGCACCTGTTCCAGGGTCCCGAGTTCCCGCTCCCGGGCCAGGTTCATCGACATCACGACGGTGGTGACGACCAGCAGGATCATCGCCGCGACGCCAGGGACCATGAAGACCCGGCTCTTCAAGGCGGGGTTGTAGAGGACCCGCAGGGAGAGGTCGATGCGAGGCGGTGTCGGGTCGATGCCGGTGGTGCCTCGAAGGGCCTCGAGGCGGGCCGACCGGGCGTCGGCCTCCAGGGCCTCGGCGGCTCCCAGGGCCACCTGCCGGGCGAATCGCCCGTCCAGGGGATTCGTGCCGTCGGCCAGGATCTGGAACGACACCGGGCGGTCCCGGGCCAGGTCCCGGGAGAGGCCCGGCGGCAGCACCAGGGCCACGTCCGCCTCTCCGCGTCGGATGGCCTCCTCGGGAGCCCGGCACCGGTCCTCTTCGGAGGCATCTCGGAAGGACCCGTCGGCCAGCAGGCGCCGCGTCCAGGCCCGGGAGGGGGCCCGGTGGTCCTGGTCACAGACCAGGGTCTTCAGGTGGTCCACGTCGAAGTCCACGGCATAGCCGAACACGACCAGTTGCAGCACCGGGGCAATGACCAGCAACGGCATCATGCGCCGGTCCCGAGTGACCTGGAGGACCTCTTTGCGCACCACCGCCAGCAGGCCCGGTCTCATGCGATCCTCCTGGGAAAGCGCCGGACGGCCAGGGAGAGCACGATGACGACAAAGGTCGCCAGGGCCGCCAGATGGGGCCAGAGGACCTCCAGGCCCGCCCCCTTCAGCAGCACGCCGCGGAGCACCGACACGAAGTAGCGAGCGGGGAAGATCGAGGCCAGGACCTGGAGGGGCCAGGGCATCCGGTGCACCGGGAAGAGGAATCCCGAGAGGAGCACCGCCGGCAGCAGGGAGGTCAGGGCCCCGACCTGGGTGGCGACCTGCTGGCTCTTTGCGACGACCGAGATCAGGAGTCCCTGGGCCAGGGTCGCTCCGAGGAACAGCAGCGTCCCCAGGGCCAGCAGCCAGAGGGATCCGGCGAACGGCACCCCGAAGAGGACGCCCCCGGCGGCCAGCACCAGCAGCGCCTGGACGATCCCCAGGGCCAGATAGGGCAGCAACTTGCCCACGATGACCTCGAAGGGCCCCACGGGCGTGGCGAAGAGTTGCTCCAGGTTGCCCCGCTCGAATTCCCGGGCGATGGTCAAGGCCGTCAGCAGCATCCCCGCCACGGCCAGGATGTAGGCCGTGAGGCCGGGGATGAAGAAGCGGGAGGACCGGAGCCCCGGGTTGTAGAGCAGTTGCACCCGGGCCTCCACCGACGGCGCGGCTCCCCCGGCCTCCCGGCGGAGGTCCTGTTGCAGCATCGGCAGGCCCGTGGCGAGGATGCCCATCGCCCGGGTGTTGTCGCTGCCGTCGATGACCCACTGGATCTCCGTCCGGCGGCCCCCGGCCAGGTGCGCCGCAGTGCCCGGGGGGATCACCAGCGCCGAGGCGACCTCGTTGCGACGAAAGAGGGTCTCGACGGCCTCCGGGTCCTCCTCCTGCCGGGCCACGATCAGTTCCTCCGTGGCCGTCAGGCCCTGGATCAGGCGCCGACTCAGGGGGCTCCGGTCCTGGTCCACCACCGCCAGGGGGGAGCGGTCGAGGTCGAACGACACCCCGTAGCCGAAGATCACCAGCAGCACCAGCGGCAACCCGAGGGCCAGAAAGAAGGTGACGGGGTCCCGGAGCAGGTGGGCGACCTCCTTCCGGGCCAGGGCCCGGATGCGCCTCCACCGGCGGGCCCTGGGGCTGATCATGACAGGGGACGTCATGGGTCCTCCCGATGGTGAAGAGCCAGGAAGACGTCCTCCAGCGAGGGCTCCGAGACCTCGACCTCGGTTCCCGGAACGGCCTGGCGAACGGAGGCCTCCACGCGTTCCTCCTCCTCGGGGTCGAGGCAGGCCCGGACTCCGCCGCCGACCCGCTGGCGGCTCCGGACTCCCGGGAGGCGTCCCAGGACCTCCCACAGGGGCCCGGGGGGGCCCCGAAGGACCCTCCACTGCCCCGGGGCGTGGAGGGCCTTCAGGGCGTCGGGGGTGTCCAGGGCCACCAGGGTTCCCCGGACCATGAGGCCCACCCGATGGCAGTACTCCGCCTCGTCCAGGTAGTGGGTGGTCAGGAAGATGGTCGTGCCGCGACGGGCCCGTTCCCGGACAATGGCCATGAACTGCTGTCGGGCCGACGGGTCCACCCCCGCCGTGGGCTCGTCCAGGAAGAGCACCGCCGGGTCGTGCAGCAGGGCGTTGGCCAGGGCCACTCGCTGGCGCCGTCCCGCCGGCATCGTGCCCACCCGGGACCTCCGGTCCTCCTGGAGTCCCGCCTCCTCGACCGTCTGGTCGATCCGGCGCCGGAGGGCCTCGCCGGAGAGCCCATAGGCGCCTCCAAAGAAGGCCAGATTCTCCTCCACGGTCAGGTCCTGGTAGAGGCTGAACCGCTGGGACATGTATCCGATGCGCTCCTTGACCTTCTCGGGGGCCTTGCGGACGTCGTGGCCGGCCACCAGGGCCTCCCCGGAGGTCGGGGCCAGCAGGCCGCAGAGCATCCGGATCGTGGTGGACTTGCCGGCTCCGTTGGACCCCAGGAAACCGAAGACCTCCCCGGGGTGCAGTTCCAGGGAGAGGTGCCGGACCGCCTCGAACTCCCCGAAGCGTCGTCCCAGGTCCCGGCACTGGACAGGGGCCTCGCTCATGGCGTCTCCTCGCCAGTGGTCCGGACCAGGAAGAGGTCCTCGAAGGAGGGAGCCACGGGTCTCGTCCGGGCCCCGGCCTGTTCGAGGGCCATTCGGGTGGCATCGACCCGGGAGGGCGGGGTCACGATTCGCAGGTGTGCTCCCTGGAGATTCACAATGCCGAGGTCCCCTCGGCGAGAACCCAGGCGTTCCCACAGGGCCTCGGCGGTTCCGTCGACCGGGTCGGCCCGGAGCACGACCTCCTCGATGCCCCTCACCAGGTCCATGGGAGGGCCGAAGGCGACCATCCGTCCCCGGGACAGGATTCCCGCCCGGGAGCACCGGGCCGCCTCGCCAAGGTAGGAGGTGGCCACCACGAGGGTCATGCCCTGGGCCGAGAACTCCCCGATCCGTTCCCAGATCTCGGCCCGGCTGTCCGGGTCCACGCCGTTGGTCGGCTCGTCCAGGATCAGCAGGGCCGGTTCGTGGAGCAGCGCGCAGGCCAGGGCCAGTTTCTTGTACATGCCCCCCGAGAGGGCGTCGGCCCGTCGGTCCAGGAAGGTCCCGAGGTCCATCACCTCCAGCAGGCGGTCCCGTCGTTGCCGCCAGGTGGTGCGGTCCAGGCAGAAGAGGTCCCCGAAGAACCGGAGGTTTTCGTCCACGGTGAGGTCGCCGTACAGGCTGTAGCGTTCCGGCATGTAGCCGAAGGACTCCTGGACCCCCGAGGTCCGGTCCTGGGGGTCCTTCCCCAGGATTCGCACCTGACCCTCCGAGGGGCGAATCAGGCCCGCCAGGCACCGGAGGGTGGTGGTCTTGCCGGCGGCATCGGGGCCCACGAGGCCGATGACCTCCCCGGGGCTGGCCTCGAAGGAGAGGCCCCGGAGGACCTCCGTGGTCCCGAAGCGGTGGCGAAGGTCCCGGACTTCCAGCACGGGGTCCATCAAGACCCGCCTCCCGGCCCGTCGCCGGGTCCCGCCAGACGGACCTCGACGGGCATGCCGGGCCGCAGTCGGCGGGAGGCATCCCGGATCACGGCCTCGACGGCATAGACCAGCCGATCCCGGTCTTCCCGGGTCTGGATCGTCCGGGGCGTGAACTCGGCCTCGCGAGAGACCCGGCGGACCGTTCCCTGGAAGCGCTCCCCGGGCCACGGGTCGGCCTGCACGTCCACCCGGATCCCGACCTCCACCCGGGCCAGGTCCCGATTCGGCACGTAGAAGGTCACCGTCAGTTCCTCGTCGTCGGTGATCTCCAGGATCAGGGTTCCGGGCAGGGCCAGTTCCCCCGGTTCCCGGGCCCGGAGGGTCACGACCCCGGACCGTGGGGCCTTCAGGAGGCATTCCCCGGCGGTGACCCGGATGCGATCCAGGGCGGCCTCTGCCGCGGCCACCTGCCGTTGGGCCGCCTCCACCTGCCGCTCCGCCGCCCGGGCCTGGGCCTCGGCGGCCCGGGCCTGCTGCCGGGCGGCGTCGAGCCCCTGGAGGGCCGCCTGATGCCGCAGGGACAGGTCCTCGGCGGTGGTCTCCAGGGTCTCCCGTTGGGCCGTGGGAAGGGCCCCTTCCCGGTCCAGACGCACCGCGCGCTCGGACTGGCGCCGGGCATTCCGGGCCTGGGCCGACACCGACCCGGCCTGGGCCTGCTGGACGCGGGCCTGTCCCACGACCGCCCGCGTGCCTGCTGCAACGGCCTCCGCCTGGGCCTCGGCGGCCAGGACCTGGGCTCGGGCCGCCTGGAGTCGCGCCTCGGCCTCCCGCACTGCCGCGACCGGTTCCTGGCAGTCCAGGTCCACCAGCACGTCCCCTTCCCGGACCCGGTCCCCCTCCTGGACCCGGATGGCCTCGATGCGGGCCGCGATCCGGGCCGTCACCGCCACCCGGGTCCCCTCCAGCACCCCCGAGGACCCGGGCGGCGCCTCCTGGTCCCGGCGCTGGCGGTGGAGATGCCAGGCCAGCAGCGATGACAGCAGCAGCGCGAGCACCCCCAGCACCCCCACGAATCGCCTCATGCCTCCTCCTGTCGGTCGCGTTCCAGGATGCCCCGGAACAGGATGTCGGCCACTTCCGTTGCTCCGGCGCTGGTCATCGCCCCCCGGGGGTCGTCCCCCAGGACTCCCCGGGCCAGTCGGGGGACCAGCATTGGCAGGGCGATGGCGCCGAAGAGAGAGGTCATCACGAATCCCAGGTCCAGGTCTCTCCGCACCAGGCCCTGGCGCACGGCCCGCTCGAGAACCGCCATCGCGGCCCGCTGGTTCTCCCAGATCGGTTCCATCGCGGCGGGGTCCAGGGGACTGTCCTCCCGGAGCAGTTCCGAGAACATCAATCGGAAGAAGGGCCGATGGTCGTCCAGTTCCGCCACCAGGGACTCCAGGAAGGCCCGCAGATGGGCCTCCGTCAACCGGTCCGCCTCGCCCAGTTGATCGATGACGCCTCGCAGTCGCCGGATACGGGGTCGCATCACCTCCCGGAGCAGCCCCTCCTTGGACCCGAAGTAGTAGCCCACCTGGGAGACGTTGCACCGGGCCCGCCGGGCGATCTGACGCACCGAGGCCCCCCGGTAGCCCCGGGTCGCGAAGAGGTGCTCGGCGGCCTCCAGGAGCCGGTCCCGGGTCTCCGGCGCCGGCAAATCAGGGGGAGAGACCACCCCGGATTCGCTGCCCGGGACGGGAGTCTCTTCCCCGATGTCCGGCCATGTCGGCGTTGGACCGGGGGCATCGGTGGCTCTTCCCTTCATGAGGGGACCGTAGCACCCCGACGCCTTCGTGTCAAACAAACGTTTGAATCATTCCGGGTGGTCGTTGCTGTTGGCCCGGTAGGGTAGAATGCCGCGCCCGGACGACAGGAGTTGTTCATGGGACGGCCTTGGGAGGGAATGCTGGCCTCGCTGCTGGAAGGGATGCACGACGGGCGCGTTGCCGCGGTGCTGGGAGGTCCACTCCGGGAGCCCTTGGAGGAGTTCCTCGTGCGGGGGCTCCCGGGCCGGATCCGGGAACGGCTCGGGGCCTCCGGCGTGGAGGTCCCCGAGGCTCCGGACCCGGAAGGGGAGGACCCGGCTCCCCTCTGGGAGTGGGCCGTCGAGGAGCACGCCGAGGCCGGTCGGGCCCTGGCCGAGGCCCTGGCGATCTGCATCGGAGAGTTCGTGCAGGGGCACCGCGACGAGGTGCTCCGGGCGATGGCGGATCGGGGCGAGGCGCCGGCGACCGACCTGGAGGATCGGGTCCGGGGGGCGGTGGCGGTGCTGGACCAGGCCCGGGGACTGCTGGTGCGACTGGAGGACCCGGATCTCCCGAGGGATGAGGAGGCGCTGCACGGGCTGGTGGATCCGGTCGTGGAGTCCCTCGAGGAGGCCCGGTCCGTGCTCCAGGAGGTCGAGATGGACGAGGCGATCCTGGGGACCACGTCTCCAGGAGGACCAGCCCGGGGTCGGCGCCGAGAGGCCTGGCTGCTGGAGGCCGCCATCCACCGTGCGGTGGCGAATCGCCTGGGACCGCCGGTCCAGGGCCGCGGAGTCGGGACGCCGGAGCAGCAGAGCGCCCTGCTGGATGCCATCGTGGCGATGCAGGAGGCGCTGACGATCGAGGCGGACCCGGCCACGCTGCTGGACCTGGCGGACCTGCGCCTGGCCAAGGGGGACACCGGGGAGGCCCGGGTCCTGGTGGGGCATGTCCGGGAGGCGGGCGTCGAGGAGGACCTCCTGAAACGGGCCGAGGCCCTGGAGAAGGCCATCGAGGAGGCCTCTCCGCTGGCCAAGGACCGGCGGTGCTTCGTGGCGACGGCGGCCCTGTCGGAGGACGCACCGGAACTGGAGGTCCTTCGGGCCTGGCGGGATCGGCGCCTGCTTCCCCGCTGGTGGGGGCGCCTCCTGGTCCGGTGCTACTATCGATGCTCGCCGCCCCTGGCCCGGTGGCTGGCCCGGTCTCCTGGTCCCCGGGCCTTCGTGGGGCAACGGCTGGTCCGCCCCCTTGCGAGACGCCTGGAACGCTCCTCCTGACGGCCTCCTGTCGTTTTCTTGGGGCCAGGACCACCTCCCCCCTAGAATGGCTCCGTGGACACGGGGGACCCGGTGGAAGCGGCCCGGTATTGCAGGACCTGCCGGCGAACCTACCGGGCGGGGGTCGAGACCTGTCCCCTGGACCTTGGTCCCCTGGAGTCCCTTCCGACGGAACTTCCCCGGATCGGTCAGTGGGTGAACCGCCGCTATCTGGTCCAGGACCGGATCGCCGACGGGGGCATGGGGGTCGTCTTCCTGGCCCATGACAGCCATCGAAGGTACCCCGTGGCCCTGAAGGTCCTCCGACCCTCGCTGGCGCTCCAGGAGACGGCGACCCAGCGCTTCTTTCGAGAGGCCCGGGCCGCGGGGCGCCTGTCCCATCCCAACGTCGTGGCGTTGTTCGACTTCGGGGTGTCTCTCGAGGGATGGCTGTTCCTGGCCATGGAACGGGTCGAGGGGGAGACCCTGGCCCTGCGGTTGGCCCGCCGGGGACGGCTCCCGGTGCCGGAGGCCCTGCTGGCGGCCCACGGGATCGCCGAGGCCCTCGTCCACGCCCATGCCCACGGTGTCGTCCACCGGGACCTGAAGCCCGAAAACATCGTGATCGGCAGCCAGGACCCCGACGGTGGCGCCGTGAAGGTGCTGGACTTCGGCATCGCCGCCATCGCCGACATCCCGGTCCGAGGCGCCCTGGATCGGGGGGAGGTCCTGGGAACCCCGTCGTACATGAGCCCCGAGCAGGTCCGCGGGGACGTCGTCGATCCTCGTAGCGACCTCTATTCCCTGGGCATGCTGATCTTCGAGATGCTCTCGGGTCGTCCTCCCTTCGAGGGAGCGACCCCGGTCGAGGTGATGCGTCGCCAGATCCAGGACCCGATGCCCCCGTTGCCGGCCCTGACCCTGGACTACGGCCTTCGGAAGGAACTCCAGGGGCTTCTGCTGGACCTGACGCAGAAGGACCCGGCCCGGCGTCCACCGGACGCGGTCGTGGTGCGGGATCGGCTCCGGGGAATCCTCAATGCCCTGACGCTCCAGGAGGTCGATGCCTCCGAGGGGCGCATCCTGGCCGATGCCCTGGCGCCTCTCCGGTCCCTGATCCCCTTCCACGAACGTCCGACCCTGGACCTGGCGGCGGTTCCGGTCCCCGAGAGGTCCTCCGGGATGGGCGGTCTCGGGGTCGCCCGGATCGCCGAGGTCGCGGCACCGGTCCCCGTTCCGGTACCCGGTCCCAGGGTGCGCCTGGTCTCCCTGGGGCCTGTGGCGGAGTGGGAGATGCCTGCATTCCATTCCCTCCCGGTCGGGCGACCTGAAGAGGAGGGCCCGAGGGCCCGGGAGGTCTTCGCGACACTGGTCCACGCGGAGTTCGACTGGGCCGACGCCGATCGGGAGGCCCGGGAGGTCTTTCGTCCCGAGATCGAGGCCTTCGAGACGGCGGTGATGGCCGACGGGGCCTGCCTGTGTTTCGATGACGGTCGGGAACTGCGCCTGGTCTACGGGTTGTTCGACTCGGCGGACAATCCCGTGGAACAGGGCATCCGGGCCGCCCGGGACCTGGAGCGTCGGGTTGCCCGCTTCCGGAGGGACACGGGGTACCCGGTGCAGTGCCGGATCGGGGTGGCCTCGGGGCCCCTGGCAAGACACCTCGTGCGGCTCACGGCTCCGGACCAGGGCGTCCGGGGATCCCGCCTGGATGTGGCCGTGCGTCTGTGTCGGATGGCGCTTCCGGGCCAGACCCTGCTGGACGAGGTCTCTCGTCGTCACCTGCCCCCGGTCCCGGCGTTCCCGGAGGTGGCCCGCCTGCGGGTCCGGGGGGAGCCGCGGCCCAGCATCCTCTACCGACTGGACCCCTCCTGAGGATCGTGCGGGACGCGGAACCGCAGGATACCGGGTCGTTCCCGACAGGCTCCTAGGCCGCGCGGGACATCGCCTCGATGCGGGTCGACAACTCCCCGGCGAGGACCCGGTAGGCCCGGGCGCCCGGCGATGCGGGATCGAAGTCGAAGACGGGCACCCCGGCCATCTGGGCCTGGGCGAGAGCCGTGCTGACAGGGATTCGGGTCTGGGTCACCAGGCCCGCGAAGCGGCTCTCCAGTTCCTTCAGCACTGCCCCCGTGACCCGGGAGTTCCGGCGGTCCACCCGGGTGGGGAGGATGCCCAGGGGCCGCACCTCGTGGTCCAGGCGGTCCCGGAGGGTCGCCACCACTTCCATGAGGTCGGACACCCCTGCCAGGGCCAGCACGCTCATCTCGCAGGGGATCACCAGTCCATCGGCGGCCATCAGGGCGTTGAGCGTCAGGTTGCCGAGGTTCGGCGGGCAGTCCAGAACGATCAGGTCGAAGTCCGGACGGATCGGACGAAGGGCCTGGCGCAGCAGGAATTCCTTGCCGATGCGTCCTGCGAGGACCCCCTCGGCCGAAGCCAGATTGCGGTCCGAGGGCGTGACGTAGAGCCTCTCCTCGGCCGTTGCGCGGACCAGGGGCCGAAGGTCCCGGTTGCTTCCCAGCAGCACCTCGGCCAGTCCCCACCCGTCGCTGCCGGACTTCAGGAGCCCCCGGAGGGACCGCTCGACATGGCCCTGGCCGTCGAGGTCGATCAGCAGGGTTCGGCGACGGGCGAACCGGGCCATCGCGATGGCGAGGTTCACCGCCGTGGTGGTCTTGCCGACGCCTCCCTTCTGGGCTGCGACCGCCAGCACGGTGGCTCCCGACGTGTCCTCGGTGAGGCGGCTCGTCCAGCGCAGCAGCCGGTCGGAGATGGTCATGTGGGCCTCCCTCAGTTTCCGGGTACGAGTCGCATGGGGCGATTGCAATGGGGACAGGGGGCCCCCCGCCCGGTCTGGCGGGTTCGGGGCAGGCGGACCCCGCACCGTTCGCAGAGCCAGACCTGTCGGACGTAGGACCCTGGTCCCGGCGGCCCCCGGCGACGTTCCTCGGTCGGGGTCTCCTCCGCTGCGGGGTCGCGGTCGGCGGTCGCTTCCCGGGGGGATTCGGGACCGGGCGTCTCCGCCGGTGCCGGGGTCGGGTCGGGCGGCGGCGTCAGGTCCTCTCCCAGGGCCTTCCGGACGTGGTAGCGAACCCAGTGGGCGGTCCGAATGCCCTCGGCGACGATGCCCCCGGCCACGCCGGTTCTGCCTGGGGTGCCGTGTCCCGCGAGCCTTCCGACCGCCTCGGCCAACGGGGCAAGTTCCGGCAGGTCGTCGGTGGCCTCGAAGATCCTCTGGAGGTCCCAGTGGATCGGTGCCGGCCGGCCGCGGCCCTGGGCCAGGGCCCGGAGGAACTTCTCTGCGCTCTGGGAGGCCTGGTAGAGGGCCATCGACAGGCTCCCGGGCCTGCGGCTCAGGTCCTCCGCGTCCCGAAGGTCGTCCTCGGCCTCTTCCAGCATCTCGCTCACGGCGGGGTCGTCGGTCATGGTGCCCTCGCTACAGGTCAGCGTTCCTGGTGGGATTCTATCGAGGAAGGGGTTTGGACTGGAAGGAAACGACATCTCCCCGGTTCCGGTCCCCGGGACGAGGGGCCCCTTCGTTCGGACGGCGCCACGGTGGTGGCAAGGCCTCCTCTCCTTCCAGTGGGCGCAGGCATCCATGGCGGGATGGTCGTCAGGTCAGTTCCCGGTGGTTCAGGGTGACGGTCCTGCCGGTCTGCCGCAGCCCTTCGGCCACCTCCTCGGCCATCGCCACCGACCGGTGCTGACCGCCGGTGCACCCGAAGGCGACCGTCAGGACCGGACGTCCCTCGGCCTCGTGCAGGGGCAGCGTCGTGGCCAGCAGGTCCACGATCCGCTGGCGGGTGGCGGACCACTCGGGACGGCCCCGGAGCCATTCCCGCACCGGGGCATCCTGGCCGGTCAGGGGCCGCAGGGCATCCTCGAAGAACGGGTTGGGAAGGCCGCGGCAGTCCAGGACGTAGTCGGCCTCCCGGGGCACGCCGTTGCGGTAGGAGAAGGAGGTCAGGAGGATTCCCATCTCCCGCTGGGGACCTCCCCAGGCGCCCTGGATCAGGGACTTGAGGCGGTGGACGTTCAGGTCGGTGGTGTCGATGACCCACGTCGCCTGTTCCCGGATGGGTTCCAGCAGGCGCCGCTCCTGCAGGATTGCCTCGGTGAGGGACCCGGCCTCGGCCTCCAGGGGGTGCCGCCGGCGGGTCGCCGAGAAGCGTCGCAGCAGTTCCTCGTCCTGGGTGTCCAGGAACAGCACGTCCACCGGCTGCCCCAGGGCCCGGACCCGGCCGAGGACCTCGGAAAAGTGGGCCAGGAAGGTCTTTTCCCGGACGTCCACTCCCAGGGCGACCCGCCGCACCTGATCATGGTCCTTCGCCAGGAAGAGGAAGGTGTCCAGCAGGGGCAGTGGCAGATTGTCGATGCAGAAGAAGCCCGCGTCCTCCAGAGCCCGGATCGCCGTGGTCCGGCCGGATCCCGAGAGCCCCGTGACGATCACCAGGTGCGAGAGGTTCATCGGGAGGCTTCTCCGAGGGGGCCCTGGGCCTCAGTTGCGCGCCTTCCGGCGCTCCTGCAGCAGGTCCTTGTGCCGTTGCACCTGCCGTTCCACCTTGTCCAGCGCGCCGTCCACCGCCGGCTCGATATCCTCCGTGGTCTTCTCCGACGCCTTGAAGACCTCGCCTCGACTGCTGACCACGACCTCCACGGTGGTCCAGGCCTTCTCCGTGGCCAGGATGACCCGCACCTCGCTGTTTCCGTTCAGCAGCCCCTCCAGGCGCTTGCGCACCTTCTGCTCGATGAACGCCTTCAACTCCTCGCTGGCCTCGAACTGCCGAAGGACGAACGTCATCTCCATGGCTTTCTCCCTTCCGCGGAGCGGCGTTCCCGCCCCGCTCCCGCAGGTCGTCCCGGGGGCCATCCCCGGGGCGTCTCTCCCGGAGCCGGCTTGCCGAACCGGCGACCCTCCTTGTCAGAGTCCCGCCAGGCCCTGGGGTCCCCTTCCGAGGGGTCACACCAGGGCGCGCCGCCGGGAGGAGGGGAGGATCCCCAGCGCCTCCCGGTACTTCGCCACCGTTCGTCGGGCGATCACCACGTTCACCGCCCGGAGCCGCTCCACGATCTCCTGGTCCGAGAGGGGGGACCTGGGGTCCTCCGCCTCGACGATGGCCTTGATCTGTGCCTTGACCGCCTCGCTGGCCTGGTCCTCCCCCTGGACGCTGCCGATCCGGCTGTTGAAGAAGTACTTCAGTTCGAAGATTCCCCGGGGGGTGTGGACGTACTTGTTCGACGTCACGCGGCTGATCGTGGACTCGTGCATGCCCACGTCCTCGGCGACGTCCCGCAGCACCAGAGGCCGCAGGTGCGTGACGCCATGGTCCAGGAAGTCCCGCTGGAAGCGCATGATGCTCTCGGTGACCTTCCGGATCGTGCTCTGGCGTTGCTGGATGCTCCGGATCAGCCACATCGCGGACCGCAGCTTGTCCTGGACGAAGTCCTTCGCCTCCCCGTGGGACTGACCCGACAGCACGCTCTCGTAGTAGGCGCTGATCCGGAGCCGGGGCAGCCCGTCCTCGTTGAGCACCGTGACATACTCGTCCCCGACCCGGAAGACATAGACATCCGGCTGGACGTAGATCACGTCATCCTGGTTGAAGGCTCGACCAGGCCGGGGGTCCATCCGGCAGACCGTCTCCACCAGGGACTTCACCTCGTCCAGCGAGCACCGAAGACCCCGGGCGATGGCGCTGAAGTTCCGTCGTTCCAGTTCCGGCAGATAGCGCTCCAGCAGCAGGTGGAGCCGCTCGTTCTTGGGGTGATGGGTTCGGGCCTGGATCAACAGGCACTCCTGGAGGTCCCGGGCGCCGACGCCCACGGGGTCGAAGGTCTGGATCCGCCGCAGGACCCTCCGGACCCGTTCCTCCGGGACCCCCAGCCGCGCGGCTGCCTCCTCCACCGTGAGGTCCTTCAGGAAGCCGTCCTCGTTCAGGTTCCCCACCAGGAAGGCCCCGATCTCCCGGTCCGCCTCCCGGAGGTCCGAGAGCTGCAACTGCCAGAGCAGGTGGTCCGTCAGGTTGGTCCGGTGACTGACGGTCGCCTCCACCGACGGGTACTCCTCGTTGGAGACCCGGACCTGGGGCCCGCTGCTGAACCGGCCGTAGTCCTCGACAAACTGCTCCCACTGGACCTCCTGATCCGGGGAGGTCGGCTCCCGGTCCGGGGCCTCGCCGACGGACTCCTCCGGTTCCGGCCGGGAGGGCGCGACCGGCGGTTCGCCCTCGGAGACCTCTCGGGCCGCGTCGTCGTAGGACAGGGTCTGCTCGTCGATCCCGTCCTCCTCCAGGACCGGGTTCGACTCCAGTTGCTGGCGGACTTCCTCGACCAGTTCCATCCGGGACAGTTGCAGCAGGCGGATGGCCATCTGCAACTGGGGGGTCAGCACCAGTTTCTGAAGGAGTTTGAGGGACTGCTCCTGCCGGATTTCCATCGCCACCAGTTCTTCAAGCCGCGCCGGCCCTTCGCCTGGGCCAGACAAGTCCATTATGAAGCCGGGTCCGGACCTTGTAAAGGCGGCGGACGCCTGGACAGGTCACCGGCAGGAGGGGAAGGGCTCCGTTCCTTCCGGCGCCCCGCCGCCGAGTCGCGGCGCGTCCCCTTCTCCGGGCCTCGCTCTCGGCCCCGCGGCCGCCCCGCTCGCGCGGCCCGCCCTGGACATCCCTCCCGGGAGGGATAGACTCGGCCTATCGGAGACACGGGAGCCGGACATCGAGACGATCGGCCGACCACGATGGGAAGCGGGGCTCAGCCTGGCAGACGTGGACGCGGTGCGCCTGCTGCTCCGGGGAGGGTCGGTGGTGGACTGGCCCCGGCTCCATCTGGCCACGACCGACGAGGCGGCGGCCTTCCTCCGGGTGAACGGCTACGACCTGCAGGAGCCCCAGGCCCAGCAGCGACTCCGGGACCTGCTGTGGCGATCCGTGGAGTACCTGGAGAGGACCTTCGACTACCGGTTTCCCCGGGAACTGACCCGACCCGATTCGACCCTGGACCTGCTGATGGTTGCCTCGGACATCCGGAATCCCTGGCAGCGCATCGCCTGCGTGCTGCTCAAGTCGATGCACATCATCAATCACGTCGAGGCCACCGAGTTGCGGGCCCGCCTGCCCCTGGACGAGGAGGTGCTGTTCCACCGGGCCTCCGAGGCCCTGGACCGGGCGGTGCACGAACTGCAGGCCGAGGGGATCACGCTGGTCTCCTACCGGTCGAGCCGGAAGTCCGCCCACAGCCTCTTCACCAAGATCCTCGGCCGCAAGATCACGGTGGCGGCCCAGATCTATGACCGGGTCCGGTGCCGCCTGGTCTGCGAGAAGGCCAGGGACATCGTTCCGCTGCTCGCGGGCCTCAAGGACCGCCTGCTGGCATGGAACTACGTGGTTCCGGGTCAGTCCCGGAACGAGATCGTCCGCAACGAGGAACTCGTGGAGGCCCTCCGGGCGGACCCCGATGCCCGGCGCCGCCTGTGGATCCGACTCGCAGTGGAGGATGCGGCGGACCGCCAGGACTGGAACCGCTTCTCGGCAGCGGGGTTCCGCATGGTGAACTTCGTCGTGGACCTGCCCATCCCGGTTCCGGAGCGGACGAAGGTCCATTCCGTGGGGGATCGCCTGGGGTTCCTGGTGATGCAGCCGGTGGAGTTCCAGGTGTTCGACCGCCAGACCTGGGACCGCAACGAGGAGGGGGAGGGGAGCCACCCCCGCTACAAGGACCGGCAGCGCTGGGAGGTGATCCGCCGCCTCGAGCGGGAAGGGGAGATGGGGGGCGGCGCCTAGGGTCTCTCGGGGCCCGTCCGGCGCAGCATCCGCCGGACCTCCCGATGGACCTCCCGGGCCGTCGGTCGGGTCCGAGGGTCCGCTGCCAGCATGGCCTCGACCAGGGCCGTCAGGGGCGGATCGGCAGACCGCAGGGACCGGAGGTCCGGCCAACGGGTCCGGGCCACCTCCCGGGGAGTCACGGCAGTTCCGGGGAGATCCAGGACCCCGAGGACCCGGCAGGTCAGCCACCCCATCGAGGCGACTTCCGAGGCGGTCGTCGGGGCGGCTCCCTCCAGGACCTCCGCGGCAACGTAGGGGATCGTGCCGGTCTGGAGGCCCTCTCCGGGTCCATGGGAACCCGGTCGGTCGCCCCGGAGGTCCACCAGCACTCCCCGGCCCCGGGGCGTGAGGATCAGGTTGCCCGGGGAGACGTCGCCGTGGAGCCTCGGGGCTGCGGGACTGTCCTCGTGCAGCCACGCCAGGCCCTTGGCCAGGTCCGCGAGGATCGGGAGCCACCGGGGAGACGGGAGGGGCCCCTCCGCCAGGGCCTGCCGCAGGGCCCGGCCCGGAACCTGGCGGAAGAGGTGCCAGACCACCCCGTCGGGGTCGATGCTCCAGCCCACCAGGCGTTCGACCCGGGGATGCGGGGGGGCGATGCCCTCCAAGTCGGGCGGGGGCGGCCAGGGGACCCCCGGACGCCGGGGGTCATAGCGACGGACCACCAGGGGTCTTCCCCGGACCGTGCAGGCCCAGGTCTCGCAGTGGGGGCGCAGCGAGAGGGGCTGGCGCAAGCGCAGAACGGCCGGATCGAAGGTTCCTGGGACGTCCATCCTGCTCCCGTCTCCGAGGGGCTGCGGTGGGACCCCGCCTGGCCGGGCGAGGGCGGCCGGTCAGTGGGACTCTTCCAGGTCCCGGATCTGCTCGTAGAGTTTCCGGACGGCCCGAGGTGGGTCCCGAGGCACCACGACGTTGAGGCGGACCCACAGGTCGCCCCGTCCCCCGCCCCCCAGGCGAGGCATTCCCTCGCCCACGATCCGGATTTCGTCCCCCGGCTGGCTGCCCTTCGGGATCGTCACCTGCAACGGACCGAGGATCCCCTCCAACGTCCGTTTCCTTCCCAGCACGGCCTCGTGGACCGGGATGCTCATCTCCATCACGAGGTCGTCCCCCTCGCGCTTGAAGCGTGGGTCGTCCTGGACCTGACAGACCACGTAGAGGTCGCCCGCCGTCCCCGAACCCATGCCTCCGGCCCGGGGCACCCGCAGGGTGTTGCCCGTGTCCACGCCTGGGGGGATGCGAACCGTCAATCGGTCCTCCTGGTGGCCCCGGCCCGTGCCATGACACTGAGGGCAGGTGTTTCGCAGGATGCGACCGGCGCCCCGGCAATGGGGGCACGTGGTGGTGATGGTGAAGAGGCCCTGGCTGTGGGCGACCCGGCCATGTCCCCGGCACGCGGGGCACACCTCCGGGGCACTGCCCGGTGCCGCGCCGCTCCCCTTGCAGGAATCGCAGATGACCTCCCGGGAGATCCGGACCTCCTTCTCGATCCCGGTGGCGGCCTCCTGCAGCGTGATGGTCACCTGGACCTGCTGGTCCCGTCCGCGATGGGCCGACCGCCGGGACGAGGAGCGGCCGAAGAGGCTTCCCAACAGGTCCTCGAGGCCACCCTCGCCCTGGAAGAACTGGTCGAAGATGCTGAAGAAGTCCTCTGGCGAGGGGTTGTAGCCGCGGCCCTTCAGGCCGGCCTCTCCGTAGCGGTCGTAGATGGCTCGCTTCTCCGGGTCCGAGAGGACGTCCCAGGCCTCGGCGATGGCCTTCATCTTCTCCGCCGCCGAGGGGTCGTCGGGGTTCCGATCGGGATGGTATTGGAGGGCCAGGCGGCGGAAGGCCTTCTTGATCTCCTCCCGATCCGCGTCGCGGGAGACACCGAGAACCTGGTAGTAGTCCGGCGCGCTCATGGCCTGCCAAGAAAGGGGCCGGAGAGGGCGTTTGTCAATCCCCGGCTCCGCATTTTGTGCTTCGGATTCCCCTGAGGCCTGATCTATCGTCGGCAGGGAGTCGCGTTCAGGAGGGGACATGCGTCGCAGCACGGCGTGGTTTCTGGCAGGGTGGTGGGCGGCGATGCTGCTGGGGTGTTCCGGCGCGGGAGGAACCGGCGGGTCCGACCTTCCGGGGGATCCCGCGGCGGTGGACCTCGGGAGCGAAGACCCGGGAGGCATTCCCGAGGTCTCTGAAGACGAAGACCGGGGGGAGTTCCGGGACCCTGGGTCTGGGGAGACGGTCGAGGATGCCGGTGGCGACCGGGATGCTGACAACGACCTGGAGCCGGTCCCGGACCCGGGAGCCGGGGATCCCGGCAAGGAACTTCCGGAAGACCCAGGGCCACCGGAGGACTCCCGGTGGGATCCCGGGGCGCAAGAGGACCCCGGGGAAGGCAGGGATCCGGGAGGAGGAGGCGATCCGGCGTCGGAGACTGGTTCCGGGGATCCGGGGGGGGAGGACCCGGGGCCCGGTCCCTTCACGGTCCGGGCCCGGCCGGCCCGACCGGAGGACGTGGTGGCCTCCTATCTCATGTCCGTGAGCCCGACGGCCTGGAACCTGTTCGGGGGGGAGTCCTTGCCCCTGGGACGGCACTTCGATTCCGAGATGGGCCACGTGGGATACCACTCGGCCCTCCGGTTTCCGGGCCTGGCGATTCCCCCGGGGGCACGGGTCCTCACGGCGAGCCTGTCGTTCCTGCCCACGAACGAGGTCGATTCCTCGAACATCCTGTGGCTGGCCATCCATGCCGAGAAGGCGCCGGACAGTCCGCCCCTCTCCCTGACGGACAATGACCGGGGGCGTCCCGACCAGCGCCTGCAGACCGATGCGGGGATCGACCAGTGGGTGATCCGGTGCAACGCCTCCTGCACGGACCTGACCGAGTACGACTGCCCTCAGCGGAAGCGGGATTGCTGGGACCGGACGGTCCGCTACCAGTGTCCCAAGGACCTGAGGGCCCTCGTCCAGGAGGTGGTGGACCTGCCCGGGTGGCAGTCGGGCAACGCCCTGACCCTGATCCTGGAGCCCAACGTGCCCCAGGACTACCTGGACCGGGACACGGGGGCCCGGCACATCGTGGGTGTCGAGGAGGGACGACCCGAGGAGGACCGTCCTCTGCTCGAGGTGACCTGGGAGTGGCCGTGAATCGCCTCCACGCGGGGAAGGTCTCCGCTCCTCCCCCCACGCCGCGCACTGGTCACGGTGGGCCCCCTTCTCCGGGCCTCGATCGCGGTCGTCCGAGAGATATGCAGTCTATTCGGGACGTTGGGGCCGGTCATTCGGTGACTGTCCCCTAGGGGCCCCGGACGCAGCGGGTGGCGGCGCTGCCCATCGACTGGCCCGGCGGGGGGACGTTCACGGCGGCGTCGTAGAAGGTCACGTACCAGGAACGGAGGTCCGCTACGGAGGCCTTCCGGACCTGGGTGTTGGACCAGAACAGGTTGCACAGCCAGTCGAAGGAACTGTCCAGGTAGCATTTCCTGGAAGGGTCCCCGGGCTTTTCCACGGGGCCCTGGTTCATGCCGCACCCCTTGCAGGAGTCGGGGATGGGGTCCGGGGGGTCGATCGTGGTGGCGTGCACCGGGCAGGACCCGTTGGGCCCGGTGTTGGCGTCGCAGCCCACGATCAGGGTCCGCAACTCGTCGATGGTCGGAAGTCGCCAGTCGGTGTAGCCAGCAAACTGCTCCTGGTTCAGCAGGTTGCAGCTCTCCCGGGCGGTCGTGAGGTCCGAGTTCGAGGTGTACCCCTTCTGCCAGGTGAGCCCGGTGTGGGTATCGGTCAGGGTGCCGTTGCAGTTGTCCCGCATGCCCCAGGGACTGACCGGGTACTGGCAGGGGGGGCCCGGATCGACCCAGGTGTCGGTGCCGCCCGGGTCCTGGGGAGGGACGCCGGGATCCACGGGAGGATTCCCGGGATCCACGCTTCCCGGGTCCCGTCCCGGGTCGGGCATCTCGGATCCGCCGGGGTCCGCCGGGGGTACCCATCCGTCGGGGCCTCCGGGGTCCCCGGGACCATCGTCCCGGACCTGCCCGCAGGACTCGGCGTAGCAGATGTCGAGCAGCAGCCCCGGATCGGGTCGGGGGACGTCGTTGCTGGCCGGGGAGGAGGACCCCCCGCAGGCCAGGGCCGTCAGCAGCCACGGGACCAGCAGCAGGCGATTCATCGGGCCACCTCCTGACGGCGGCATTCTATCGGAACCAGGGACCCGAAACGAGGGGGCGCACGTCCCCGTCGGGATCGGCAAGGGGGGATGCCCATCCGAGGGAAGGGTCGCCTCAGACCCGGACCCGGAACTCCTTCCAGGCCGCATGCCTCAACTGGTCCCGGAAGCGGGGGTCGGCGACGCTGATGAGGTTCCGGATGAACCGGTGCTGGTCGATGCCGGACAACTGGGCGACGCCGTGCTCCGTCACCAGGAAGAAGCGGGCACCGTCCCGCCCCCCCATCAGGTCGGGGCCGATGTAGGAGATGGGGGTCCCCTCCGGCAGGAACGGGAAGATCGAGGATCGCACCTTTCCCTCGGGGGTGGTGTGGGTGGATTTCATGCAGAAGTAGGAGATGCCGCCCTTCGAGAGCCCCCGGTTGATCGTCGCTCCGCCCCCGACTCCCGAGAAGTGGTTCCGGTCCCGGCCGCCGGCGTTGATGTGCCCCTGGAAGTCGATCGAGAGGCAGTTGTTGATGCCCATGCCGTAGTGGAATCCCTCGGGGATCACGACCCGGGAGGCCGGGGCCACGATCGCCGCCGGATTGTTGTGGAGTTTCCGGTAGAAATCGCTGCCCTCGGTGCAGATGGTGAAGGTCGCCACCATCTTGCCGTCCAGCATCGTGCGCCGTCCATCCCGTTCGATGAAGTGGGTCCCGGCGATCTTTCCCGCCTCGAAGAGGTCCCAGGTGAAGGGCTCCAGCATCTCGGTGTAGCACCGGCCGGTCCACGAGGAGTGCCGGAGGTGCTTGATCACCAGGACGCCGGTCCCCCCGAATCCCACCTGGATGGCCCGTCCGGCAGTGAAGCGCAGGTTCGTCTCGATGTGGTTCGCGGCGTTCTCGGCGATGGTCACCTCCGCCGGGGCCGGGTTGTCGAAGGAGTTCGCCGGGAGGGCCGGGAGCCGTCCATGGTCCTCCACCACGAAGAGCTTCCCCGCCCGGGCCAGCCCTTCGAACTTCTGGATGGACACCGTGTTCGGGGCGTCGTCGCCGTATCCCCGGGTGAAGGGGTACTCGGGGTTCAGGTAGAGCAGGATGTTGATGGTCTTGAACTCCAGCGCCTTGTCCAGGATCTCCCCATTGGCGCCGTTGGCGAGTCCGTGCGATAGCAGCCCCTCCTCGTTCGGAGGGGTCATCACCAGCACGAACGTGTCCACCTGGGGGTTGTTGTCGGGGTCGAACCCCATGCTGTCCACCGCGTCCGGGAAGTGGATGGACTGCATCCGGGTGATGCCCATCCGGGTGGTGTTGCGCCCGACGTATTCGCCATAGAGCATCCGGGTGATGAGATTGTCGGGGATCACCGCGTTGGTGGCCGGTCCGATGAAGGGCGACGTGAAGGTGATCCGGCGCCGCTGGAGTTCCTCGTAGTGGGCGATCAGGCGTCGCAGGCCATCCAGTTTCTTCGTGGTCAGGTGGAACTTCCGGGCCAGCCGCCCCGCCAGCGACTCGGCCGCCGCCGAGGTGGCGAGGCCCTCGAACCATCCCTTCGCCTGGAGGGCGTCCCCCAGGCACACGGTGTAGGGCGCCATGAACAGGGCCTGCCGGATGTCCAGGTCATGGAGGTCTTCCCGGAGGATGTGGGCCCAGAGGCTTTCGTAGAAGGTGGTCGGTTCCGAGGTGGCGAAGCCCGAGGCGACGGTCATCCCGGAACGCACGCTCCTTCGAAGGGCCTCCTCGTTGGACAGGACGCAGTCCGCGAAGAACGACGGGTAGGACGCCAGGGCCATCGGTGCTCCTCCTGGAAAGAGAGGTCATGCGGACCGCGCCCCTTTGCAAGCGATCGGTTGGGGCCGGTCCAGCCTGGCGCAATAACTAGCATCATCGAGAACGGGGAGCAAGAATCTCCTTTCAGGCCGAAAAACACCGGGGTGACGGGGAAAAGTCTTTGATACGGTAGGGTTTTTGGGGTCAGAGGGGATCAGGACATGCCCCGCAGACGACCCCGGACCGGGGAGGGACCGGCCAGGGGCCGTGCATAGTCCAGGAAGGCCTCGGTGACGTCCGGGCGTCGGGGGTCCAGATACTCCGGCGGCAATGCCCGGGTTTCCCGGGAGACGTTCCGCAGTTCCGTCCGGTCGTAGGAGACCCGATAGGACGGGCCCGGGTCCCGAAGCATGACGACGGACCCGTCGGGCCACTGCCCCGAGAGGGCGAAACGGACCGCCTGGCGGCCGCACTCCCGGGCCTCGACCGCATCGACCTCCGAGACCACCCCCGGGAAGGACCGCTGGAGGTAGCCGAAGGTATCGGCCCGGATCCGCAGTTTTCGTCCCAGGCGGCCCTCGACGCCGAGTCCCTGACGGACCTGGTCGGCGAGCCAGTCCCCCAGCATCCCGCTGCCCGACAGCTGGACGTTCGCGTGGGTGTCCCGTTCCACCTGCTTCGCGGCCTTTTCGGTGAGGGTTTCCGCGACGGTGCGACCTGCCGGGTCGGTTCCGTCCACGATTCCCTCGGAGACGGCCACGACGCAGCGCCCCAGGCGCCGGTAGACCTCCTCGACGTCCTCCAGGAAACGGTCCAGCAGGAATGGGCGTTCCGGGGGGTAGATCAGGTGCGGTCCGTCATCGGGGTCCCGGCGGAAGAGGGCCGATGCGGCCGTCAGGAAGCCCGCATGGCGGCCCATCACGACGTCGATCTTGATCCCGGGGAGGGATCGGTTGTCGAGGTCGTCGCCCAGGAAGGCCGAGGCCACGAAGCGGGCGGCGCTTCCGTATCCCGGGCAGTGGTCCGTGACCCGCAGGTCGTTGTCCACGGTCTTCGGGATGTGGAAGCAGAGAAGGTCGTAGCCCGCCGAGAGGGCCGCCTCGTGGACGATGTGGACCGTCTCGGCGGAGTCGTTGCCCCCGATGTAGAAGAAGAACCGGACCTCGTGGCGCCGCAGGACCTCGAACACCTGGTGGCACTCCTCGTGGGAGGGCTTGTGACGCACGCTGCCCAGGGCCGAGGAAGGGGTCCGGGCGACGTCCTCCAGTACGTCTCCGGGCTCGGCGAAGAGGTCCACGAAGTCATTCGTCAGGATGCCCCGGATGGCATGGCGGGCCCCCAGGAGCCTCGGAATGGCGCCGCTGGCCCGGGCCGCCTCGATCACGCCCACGAGGCTCTGGTTGATCACGGCCGTCGGCCCGCCGGACTGCCCGACGACAGCGTTTCCGGTGATGCGGTTCATGAGGACCTCCTGGTTGCACCCTGAGCGTTTCCCCGCCCCTGTCCCGGGGCCGGATGATGGGCCTTCTACGGGAGAGACGCCTCCTCGTCAAGATGCAGGGGATGGGGACGACGGGTGTCCGGGGGATCAGGTCTTCCGGGTCCGCCGGACCCGTCCGACGCCCCACAGGGCGAGCGGTAGCAGCCAGACCGGGAGGGTCGTCCGGGAAGCTCGGGAGGAGCACCCACCGCCCTTGCCTCCCGATCCGGCATCGCCCGCGGCATCGAGGGCCACCAGGTCCAGCGGGACCATTCCCTGGTCCGACTCCGCCCCATCTCCTGGATCCCGGGCGTCGGCCCCGGAATCCGGCAGGGCGGCATCGCCGCCCGGCAGGTCGCCGCCGGCGGTGTCGGTCCCGGCCACGTCCTCCCCGGGGCCATCGGGCCGCCCGGTGTCGCCGCCTGGCAGGTCCTCGATGATGGCGTCCCCGGCGGCATCCTCTCCTTCAGGGGTCCCGACGTCCTCCCCCTCGGGCAGTTCGGCGTCCTCCCCGGAATCGGGGGCAACCGGCTGGTCTCGGACCGAGAGGGAGACCGCGTCCGGGAGGCTGTTGACAAGGCCGTCGAAGACCACCAGCTGGAACACCACCACCGTGTCCTCGTCCACCAGGGGTGCCTGGAAGGTCGGGGAGACGGCGTGGGGGTCATCGAGGGTCACCTCGGGGCCCGCGACCTGCACCCAGGCGTACGTCAGGGGGTCCCCGTCGGGGTCGCCAGAGGCGGTGCCGTCCAGGTGCACCTCGGTCCCCTCGGGGACGTCCTGGTCCGGACCGGCATCGGCCACCGGGGCCCGATTGGCCACGCAGGCCGACGAGACGCAGCGATACCCCGCGATGCAGTCCCGCCCGTCGTCGCAGGTGCTCCGGCAGGTCCTCTCCTGGGTGCATCCCGCGTAGGGGCTGCAGTCCTCCGTGCCCCCGTCCCGACAGACGCCGTCGAGACAGGAGTCGGGCCGCACCAGGAGTCCGGCCACGCAGGAGTAGGAGTCGCCGCAGGCGGTCCCGTCGGGGCGCTTCTCGGCGATGCAGGCCCGGTTTGCCTCGGAACAGGTACCGACCCGGCACTCCTCGTCGAGACCCGAGCAGTCCTTCGGGCTCCCCCCGGTGCAGACCCCCGCCTGGCACTGGTCCGAGACGGTGCAGTAGAGACCATCCTCGCACCGGGTGCCATCCTCCTTGCTGGACCAGGCGACGGCCGTCTTCCCGGGCTGGCAGCTCTGGCATGGGTTTTCGGGATTCTGGGCGTTCGTGGCGTGGCACGTCCCCTCGATCAGGCATCCGCTGGACACCGGGTGCCCGCAGACCCCCTGGAGGCAGACGTCCGCGGTGCAGGAGAGGCCGTCGCTGGCGCAGGGGGTCTGGTCGTCCACCGGGAGGTGTTCGCAGGCCCCGGAGCGACACTGGTCCAGGGTGCACTCGTTCTGGTCCGACAGGCACGGGGTTCCGTCGTCGACGGCAGGCTGGCTGCACCGGCCCGTCCCGGGATCGCAGGTCCCGGCCAGGTGGCAGGCATCGGGTGCCACGCAGGTCACCGGGTCCTCCCCGACGCAGGACCCCGCACGGCACCGATCCTGGCGGGTGCAGAGGTTCCCGTCATCGCAGGGCGGGTCCCCGGGAACCGGCCCGTGGGTGCAGGCACCTGCCTGGCAGGCGTCCAGCGTGCAGGGATTCCCGTCGGAGGAGCATGCGTTCCCGTCGTTGGCCGCCACGCAGACGCCTGCGGAGCAGGCCTGGCACTCGGGACACTGGACGTTGGCGCAAAGGTCGGAGCACTGGCCGTCGGCGGTGCATCCGAAGCCCTCGGGACAGGTTCCGCAGTCATGGCAGCCGTTCGGGGAGCGGCCGCAGACCCGGCCGCCGCAGTCGTTGGGCAGGGCCGGGTGGGAGCAGGTTCCCCCGGAGCACCGGTCCAGCGTGCAGGCGTCGCCGTCATCGGGGCAGGGGGCTCCATCCTCCCCCGGGACCTTCACGCAGGCCCGGAGGCCCTCGTTGCAGGAGGCGCCGTTGCATGCATCGGCCACCGCCGAGCAGTCCCGAAGACTCCCTCCCTGGCAAAGGGCTCCCTGGGCGCAGGTCTCCCCGGTGGTGCAGAAGAGGCCGTCCTCGCAGGGGCTGCCCACGGGTTTGTCGGTCCACTGGGTCCGGTTCGCCGGGGCGCACCACTGGCAGGGATTCTGGGGGTTGTCCTCGCCCGGGGCCCGGCAGATCCCGTTGATCAGGCATCCGGTGGAGACGTAGTGGGTGCAGGTCCCGACCGAGCAGACGTCCGCCGTGCAGGAGAGGCCGTCATCCTGGCAGGGGGTGTTGTCTTCCACCGGGCTCCAGGTCGTGGGATTGGCCGGGTTGCAGGCCTGGCAGGGGTTCGACGGGTTCGGCTGCCCGGGGGAATAGCAGGTTCCCCCGATGAGGCATCCCGCGGGTCCCGCGGCATGGAGGCACCCCTGGACCTCGTCGCAGCGGTCCGTGGTGCAGAAGAGGCCATCGTCGCAGAGTTCGGTCCAGCAGGGCACGGCCCGCACCCGGCCCCAGCCGTAGGCGTCGTCCCGTCCCGTGGGACCCAGGTCGATGGCCGCCAGGCGCATCTGCGTCTCGGCCAGATCCGGGTCGCCGCCGGCCAGCTGTCGGAACAGGGTGGCCACGCCGGCCGCATGGGGCGTGGCGGCCGAGGTTCCTCCGAAGCCGTCGGGAGTCGAGGCGTTCTTCGGGTAGGTGACGGTCGAGACGCTGGTCGGGGCGGTGAACTCCGGCTTCGGCAAGGTCGTTCCGTCGGGGCGGGGGTGGCTCGGGCCCTGGCTGCTATAGGCTGCCAGTTCGTCGGAGAGGTAGGTCGCGCCGATGCAGAGGACCCGCTCCCCGACGCAGGGACTGACGACGCTCTGGGCGGCGGTGCGCAGGGCGGGCTCGATCAGGGGCAGGTCGTCGCCGAAGATGTTCAGCACGTGGAGGTCGAAGGGGCGGTTCGCCGCCGCGGCGCTCTTCTTGGCCACCACGACGCCATAGACCGCCTGGAGCGGGGCATAGACGCCGATCGACTCCCGGGGGTAGGCGGACCCGTTCTGGGTGTCCGTCGAGGAGGTCACCAGGGACCAGACGGAGTTCGTCTCGTCGTAGTAGACGAGGTAGAGGTCGTAGTCCACCGTGGAGGTCGGCGTGCCGTCGTTCTGGCCCCAGTCGTCCCAGACCAGCCCCACGATGATGGGGGCGTCCTGGGGGATGTAGTAGATGTCCGTGCCGTCGTCGGCCAGGATCAGGATGTTGCCGCCCTGGGCATAGAACCGGTGGTACTCGGGGACCGAAGAGGGGGTGAACGTGCCTCGGTAGTGGGCGTTGCCGTCGTTGCCGGCGGCCGCGGTGAACAGGATTCCCGCGTCTCGGGCCGAGGAGGCCTTCCGGGCCGCCGGTCCCCGGCCATCGACGTCCTCCCATTGGTAGGTCCCCGTGGAGGTCGTGATCACGTGGACTCCCTGGGAGATCAGCCAGTCCACGGCGCTCCGGAAGGTGACCTCCGAGTCGAAGTTCACGAGGTAGAGGGCGGCGTCGGGGACCATGTCATGGACCACCTCCGCCACCGCGACTCCGTGGACCTCCCCCCCTCCGGTGATGTCTCCGGGGGCCGCCCCAAAGAAGGACCGGGTGGTCACCGAGGCCGGCAACTCGCTGCCCAACAGGGACTGGTAGCCCGAAAACCCCACGTCCACGATGCCGACCTTCTGCCCCTGGCCCCGGATGCCCAGGGCGTGAAGCGTCGTGGCCTTCACGTGGGCGACCCCCTCGGAGACCACCGTCCGTTCTGGAAGCCTGGGTGCGGTGATGGCCTTGACACCCCGGGCGGTCGACAGCCGGGCCAGGTCTCCGAGCCGGATCCAGCCCTGGACCTGGTGGGCCGATGCCGCATCGACCAGCACCTGGACGCCCTCGATCTCCCACGTCTCGCCCCGGAGGACATCGGCGGGTTGGTCCAGGTGGATCACCACCTGCACCCGGTCCCCGGCCACCCGGAGACCCCGGAACCCTGCCACCTGCCGGATCGTGTCCGGATCCAGGACCTGCCCGTCGGCGGCCAGCAGGTCCCCGATCCCGTCTGCCAGCCGAGGCCAGGTGGGGGCCTTCGACAAGGCCGGGATCCGGATGGGTGCCCGTTGGAGGTCCTCGATCCGGAAGGGGGCCCGGGGCCGGGTGTCCCGCACCTGGGGGGCCGGGGTGATGGACGGGTCCGCAATCGGATCCAACGCAGGCTCCCCCTGGCACCCCATCCAGGCGACCCCGAGTGCAAGACACCATCCCAGGCGGTTCATTTGCGCCTCCTCGCGGAAGAGAAGCCCCTTCGTGACTGCCAGCGTCGCTGCCGGTGCCATCCGGGAATCGAACCATCATAGCACGATTCCGCGCGGCCGGCTTCCCCCGATGCCGGGTGGCCGACAACGGGGTACACTGGCCCCGCATGGGAGGTCCCGATGAGAGGTCGGTTCGGATTCGTCGCTCTGCTCGTCGGCTGGATCGGGTGCGGGGGAGGAGGCACCGGGGGGACCGATGGGTTCCGGGACCCGGGGGCCGACCTGGTGATCGACGTGGCCGGGGGAGGCGACGTCGGGGAGACCGATTTCCGAGCGGGGCCTGACGGCGCCATCGAGGACTCCGCCTCCCCGCACGATGGCGAGGCGTCCGAGACTGCCGACGTCCCGGCCCCCGGTGAGACTCCGGACTCCGGGATGCCCGCCGACGAGGGTCCGGGAGAGGACCCCGGACCCGAGGTGTCCGAGGACCTTCCCGCCGATGCACCGGCGGACCCCTTTCCGGGGGACCCTGGTGACCCGGGCCTCGACCCGGGAGGGGAGGGCTGTCCACGGGAACCGGCCCCGGCAGACCGGCCTCGGTGGATTGTGGCCTCGTTGCCATACGGGACCGGAGGGTCCCCGTCCCGGGCCTGGACCCTTCTGCGCCTGGACACCGACGGTCGCCTGGCCTGGACCGGGGCCCGCTTCGAGATGGGGCGGGCCACTGGCGGCCTTGTGGCCTTCACTCCCGACGGTCGCCTGGGAATCGCGGCCCAGGACGACGGCTCCCTGGGGGTCTTCACCGTCACGGACGATGGCGCGGTCCGGGTCGTCGATGGGGGCTTTCGGGGGGCCTTCTACGCGGACCAGGTGCGTATCGTCGGGAACGGGGACCGTGCCCTGGTGCTGGACGCCGAGTGGGCCGAGAGCGGAGGCGGCGTGCATCAGGTGGAGATTGGTTGCGACGGCACGCTGGTGGACCGGGGACGATGGATCCCGGCGCGCCTGCCCCGGGCCCTGCTGCGTCTTCCCGGGGGGGCGTTCCTGCTGGCCGCCTGGTTCCCCGAGGGACTGTCGGCCGAGGCCGGGGACGTCCACCTCTACGACCTGGGGGAGCGGCCCCGGAGGCTCGGGGGCGGCCAGGCCTTTCCCGACGACGCGATCATGGGTGGCGCGGCGGTGACGGCCGACGGGACCCTGGCGCTGCTGGGAGATGTCTCGGAGTTCTCGGGGCGGGACACGGCCATTGCCGTGATGGAGGTCCAGGGGGATGCCCTGGTCCGGCGACAGGTGATCACCCCCTTCGAGGATCCGGTCTCCCTCGTGGCGGCGCCCCAGGGGGGCACGCTGTTGGCGGCCTCGGGATACGGGGATGCCCTGTGGGTGCTGGAGCAGGTCCCGGGGCAGCCGGGGGCCCCGATCCGGGTCCGGGGGCGCCTGGACACGCCCGGGGGCAAGCCCCAGTTGCCCGGGAGCATGGTGATCCTCGAACGGGGTCCCCTGTCGGGGCGGGTCCTGGTGGCCGAGGTGACGGGCATCCGGCAAGTCCACCTTGGGGCCGACGGGTCCGCGACCGACCTGGGGGTCACCTCCCTGGGGGGCGGTGTCGAGGGGCTTCCGGGTGCCCTGGGAATTCAGCCGTGAGGCCCTGATGGCCCTGTTCGACACCCATGCGCACCTGGCGGATCCTCCCTTGGCGGACCGCCTTCCAGAGGTCCTGCGCCGGGCCCGGGAGGCCGGGGTCCGGGCCATCCTCTGCCCGGCCGTCCACGAGGAGAACGCCCGGGCGGTCCGAGCCCTCCCGGATCCCGAGGGAGTCCGCCTCTACCGCGCCGCCGGGGTCCATCCCTGGGAGGTCCGGTCCGGGGATCCCATGGACCTCGAGTGGCTGCGACAGGAGGTTCTCCGGGGCGGGGTGGCGGCCATTGGCGAGGTGGGGATGGACGGCCGGATCCCCGGGGCGGACCTGGAGGCCCAGCAACGGGTCTTCCGGGAACAGGCGGCCCTGGCCCGGGAGGCGGGGCTTCCCCTGCTGGTGCACGTCCGGTCGGCCTGGGAACCCGTGGATCGGGTGATCCGGGAGATGGGACCTGGAGGTCCGGGGGGGATCCTCCACGCCTGCGGCGCCCCCTGGGAGGCGCTCCAGCCACTGGCCCGCCTGGGGTTCCTCCGGGGCGTCGGCGGCGGCGTCACACGTCCCGAGGCCGTGCGTCTGCGACGGGCCGTGGCGGAGACGCCTCTGGATTGCCTGGTGCTGGAGACCGATGCCCCGTACATTGGAACCCACCGGACTCCGCGGGGGCAGGTCCAGCCCGGGGACCTCCCGGAGGTCCGGGACGCGCTGGCGGCGCTGCTGGGACGGTCGCCCCGGGAGATCGAGGAGGCGACCTGGGAACAGGCGATCCGACTCGTGGAGCGGGGAGCGATGGGCGATGGATGAGTCCGTTCCGTTGGAGGAACTGGCCCGGGAGGCGACGACCCGCCTGCGGATGCGGGTCGGGGAGGAAGGCCTTCGGAGGCTCCAGGGGGCTCGGGTGGCCGTGGTGGGCCTGGGGGCGGTGGGGGGATTCGCCCTGGAGGCCCTGGCCCGATCGGCGGTGGGGCACCTCCGGCTCGTGGACTTCGACGTGATCCGGGGCAGCAACCTGAACCGCCAGGTCCTGGCAACGATCGAGAGCCTCGGGTGCCGGAAGGTGGACGCCGCCCGGGATCGGGTGGCCCGGATCGCCCCCTGGGTCGAGGTGGAGGCGTTGCCCTGCTTCTTCGACGACAAGGCGGCCGATCAGGTCCTGGCCCGGCCGCTGGACGCCGTGGTGGACGCCATCGATGCCCTGGGGCCCAAGATCCGGCTCCTGGAGCAGTGCCACGGGAGGGGCATCCCGGTCGTCAGCGCGATGGGGGCCGCGGATCGGACGGACCCCTCCCAGGTCCGGGTCGGGGACCTCTCCGAGAGTCGGAACTGCCCCCTGGCGAAACGGGTCCGCAAGGGGCTCCGGCGCCGGGGGATCGATCGCGGCATCCGGGCCGTCTGGTCCGAGGAGCCTCCCTTTCGGCCTCCAGACCCCCTGGTGCTGGATGTTCCGGATGATCACGACGCCTTTCGGAGAGGACGGAGGCGCCAGACCTTGCCCAGCATGGCGCCGCTGCCGGGGATCTTCGGGCTTGCGGCAGCGGCGGAGGTCCTGCGGCTGCTACTGGGGCCGGCCGGGGTCGGGGGAACCGCCGGGGATCCGTGACCGGACGAAGTCCGCGAAGAGGGGCACGGCGGTGTTGCCCCCGGTGGCCCCGGGCATCGGGAGCCGGTCGTCGTGGCCCACCAGAATGGCGACCACCAGGCGGCCATCGGATCCGGCGAACCAGGCCTCCCGGGACCGATTCGTGGTCCCGGTCTTGCCCCAGGCCGGCACCGGCAACGAGGCGGCCGCCCGGGCGGTGCCCCGGAGCACCGCCTCCCGGAGGGCCTGTCGGACCCACCGGGCAATGGCCGGCGGCAGGACCTGGGAGGGTCGGACCTCGTGCCGGATCACCTCCCGGCCCAGGGCATCCAGGACCGACTCGATGAAGTACGGCGTGTCGTGGCGGCCATCGGCGGCGATGTCCGCGAAGGCGTTCGCCAGGGCCAGGGGGCTCGCCTCGGCGCTTCCCAGGGCCAGGGAGAGGTCTCGGGGAATCGCCCCGTCGATCCCCACCGACCGCAGCAGGTCCACCAGGGGACCCGATCCCATCTCCGCCAGGACCTTCACGGCGACCACGTTGATCGACTGGACCATCGCCTCCGGGAGCGAGTAGAGGCGACCGTCATAGCCTCCCTCGAAGTTCCGGGGGGTCCATCGCCGTCCCCGGGCTCCTCGGAACGAGACGGCGGTATTGGCCACCTCCGTGTCGGCCGAAAGGCCGTTCATCCGGGCCGCCGCATAGAGGAACGGCTTCACCGTGCTGCCGATGGGCCGCCTGGACTGGACGGCCCGGTTGAAGGGCCGCATCTCGAAGTCCTCGCCCCCCACCAGGGCCCGGACGGCTCGGGTCCGGGGGTCCAGGGCCACCAGGGCCGCCTGGGGGCCGTCCTCGGCCTGGACCCGGGGGGGATCCTCCTGGGGGTCCAGGACCGAGACCGGCAACCGCGCCCCCGGGATACGGCAGATCGCGTAGGGGTCCGGGTGACCGGCGAGGATCCGCCGGGCCAGGCTCCGGGGTTCCAGCCGGGCCCGCCGTCCGGCGACCTCCACCTCGATTTCTCCCCCATGGCATCGGACCACCTGGGCAGGGAGCACCTGGGGCGCATCGGGAAGCGGTCGGGTCGGGTCCAGGACCTCGTCTTCCGGGGGCTCCGATCGCCCCGCCTCCTCGTCCCGGGTCCGGGTGCGCCCCTGCTGGTAGAGCCGGGAGAGGGTGACCTGCACCGCGATCTCCGCCGCCCGCTGGGTCTCTGGGTCCAGGGTGGTCCGGATCCGGAGGCCCTCCCGGTTCAGCCGACCGATGCCGAAGATCCGGGTCACCTCCCGACGGACCGCATCGGTGAAATAGGGCGCCAGGGAGGGAGCCGGGGCCGATCGGGAAGGGAGGGGGGCCGCCAGGGCCCGGGCCGCCTCCTCCGGCGAGACCCAGCCCAGGTCGGTCATGCGGTCCAGGACGTATCGGCGCCGGGCCCGGGCCCCGGTGGGGTTCCGGACGGGGTGATTGGCCTCGGGACCCGACACCAGCCCGGCCAGCAGGGCCGCCTCCCCGATCGTGAGCGCCGCGGCGTCCTTGCCGAACCACCACCGCGCCGCCTCCTCGACGCCGTAGTTGCCCGAGCCGAGGTAGACCTCCGACAGGTACATGGCCAGGATCTCGTCCTTTGTCAGGCGGGCCTCCAGGCGACGGACCAGCAGGAGTTCCCGGAACTTCCGCTGCCAGGTCCGTTCCGGGTCCAGCAACACCTGTTTGACGACCTGCTGGGAGATCGTGGATCCCCCCTGGGAGATGCGCCCGCGCCAGAGGTTCACGATCATCGCCCGGGCGATTCCGCCCCAGGACAGGCCGCCGTGTTCCCGGAAGGAGGCATCCTCGGCCGCCAGGAAGGCCTTCTCGACCAGCGGGGGGATCCGATCCGGCAGCATCAGGGTCCGGCGTTCCACGAAGAACTCCGCGAGCACGGTCCCATCCGAGGCCAGCATCCGGCTCACCTTCGGGGTCCGGAGGGCGTACTCCTCGAAGGTCGGGATGTCCGGCAACGAGGCCTCGACCCAGGCCACGGCCACCACGGCTCCCGCCAACCCGACGACTGCCAGGATGGCCAGGGCCAGCAGTCCCCGGACCCACCACCGGACCCTGGATCGGGGTCTCTTGCCGGAGGACCGTCTCTGCCGTGCCGCCATGCCGCTGCCCCTTCCCCGGGAACGACCGCCCGAAGCGACGATACCACCCGCTCCGTCGGACCGCCCACGGCGTGCTATGCTGCCGGCGCTCTCGACCGGCCCTGTGGGCACCGAGGACGATGGCGAAGCGGGTGGCCCTCTTCCTGGCCCTCTGCTGGCTGTTGATGGCCGGCGGACATCTCTACTCCGGCGACGAGGTGATGATGGCCCGGGTCACCGAGGCCATCGTGACCCGGGGGAGTCTCTCGCCCAGGCCCCTGGAACACTTCGAGCACTATGCCCGGGTCGAGGGTCGGGACCGGCAGTCCTACGCCTGGTACGGCCTCGGTCCCTCCCTCGTCGCGGTGCCCTTCTACCTGGGGGGCATGCTGCTGGAACGGGTCGCGGACCCCGAGGCCCTCCAGGCCTTCCAGCAACCGGTGCTGCTGTTCTATGACCGACAGGACCCCTCGGAGGTCCTCCGGTCCTTCCTGGTCTCCTGGACGAACGCCTTCGTGATGGCGGCGGTGGCCTGGCTGCTGTTCGGGCTGATCCGGCGCCAGGGGGTCCAGGAGCGGCGGGCGGCGTGGATCACGCTGGGGTTCGGACTGACCGGGGTCGTCCCTTTCTACGCCCGGTCCTTCTTCAGCGAGCCCCTGGGGGCCCTGTTCTGGCTGGCGGGAATCGCCGCCTGGGTCCGGGCCCGGGAGTCCTGGTCCCCCCGGTGGTCCCTCGGGGCCGGGGTGGCCTTCGGGGCTGTGACCCTGGCGCGCGTGGCCCTGGGGGCAGGCCTCCCCGTGGCGGTGCTGGCCGTCGGGGTGGACCTGTGGCGGCAGCGGGATGCGCCGGTCCGGCAGCGGGTTCATACGGCCGTGGGCTTCTGCGCCGGGCTGTCGGTCGCCCTCGGGGCCTGGGCCGGGAGCAATCTCTTGCGCTTCGGTCATCCCCTGGAATCGGGATACTCGGGGGTCCTGGGCCTCTTCGGCGGGGACCCCTGGGAGGGGCTGTCCGGCCTGATCCTGAGCCCGGGCCGGGGCCTCCTGTGGTATGTCCCCTGGGCCCTGCCGGCGATCCTGGGGCTACCATCGCTGGCGCGCCGGGACCCTGCGATGGGGATCTTTGCCGGGGGCTTGCTGGCGTCCCTGCTGGCCCTCTACGCCCCCTGGGCGATGTGGGACGGAGGCTGGTGCTTCGGGCCCCGGTTCCTGCTCCCGGCCCTGCCTCCCCTGGTCCTCGCGTTGCCTCCGGTGATCGATCGCGGGCTTCGGTCTCCCGGCGGAAGACTCCTGCTGGGCCTTCTGGCAGTGGCCTCGGTGCTGGTGGCGGTGACCTCGGTGCTGGTGAACTACGAGGACTACCACTTCGCCCTGTGGGCCACCACGGCGGACCCCGACGGAGCGATCCGGTGGGACCCCGGCTGGTCCCCCCTGTGGCGCTACTGGTCGTGGCCCCGGAAGGACTTCCTGGTGCTGCCGGCGCTGCTTCGGGGACAGGGGGGCGCTGCCCTGGCGGCCCTGGCCTGGTCCCTGGTGGGGGCCTGGGCGGTAGCGGGCATGCGGCTGGCCGTCGCCCTGGTCCGGCGACCGCCGGCCTCCACCCCCTGAAGGGGCCCCGGTTGCCCAGGGGAGCCTGGGCCCGGAGGCTCAGGGGCGATTGATTCCCCGGCGACTTCCCGCTAGCATCCGGCCACCTTCCCCAGGGGGAACCGATGGCCGCGCGCATCCTCGATGGAAAGTCCATTGCCGCCACCGTCCGGGGCGAGGTGAAGGAGGCCGTGGATCGCCTCCATGCCCGGGGCGTCTTCCCCTCGCTGCACGTGGTGCTGGTCGGGGACGACCCGGCCTCGGCGGTCTACGTCCGGAACAAGGCCCGGGCCTGCGAGGAGGTGGGCATCCGGGGTGTGACCCATCGCCTGCCCGCGACGACCACCGAGGCCGAGGTGCTGGCCCTGCTCCACCGGCTCAACGGGGATCCGGAGGTGGACGGCGTGCTGGTGCAACTGCCCTTGCCGCCCCACATCTCGGCGGACCGGGTCATCGACGCACAGGACCCCGCCCGGGACGTGGACGGATTTCATCCCGTCAATCTCGGGCGCCTCGTGTCGGGGCGGGAGGGCCTGGTGGCCTGCACGCCGGCGGGCTGCATGCGCCTGATCCAGGAGACAGGCATCCGGCTCCAGGGGAAGCGGGCCGTGGTGCTGGGCCGCAGCCTGATCGTCGGCAAGCCGATGGCCCTGCTGCTGCTGGCGGCCCATGCCACGGTCACCATCTGTCACTCCCGGACCCGCGACCTCCCGGCCCGGGTGGCCGAGGCCGACGTGCTGGTCGCCGCCATCGGACAGGCCCGTCTGGTCCGGGGCGAGTGGATCCAGGAAGGGACGGTGGTGATCGACGTGGGGATGAACCGGGACGAGGAGGGGCGGCTCTGCGGGGACGTGGACTTCGAGGGGGCCTCCCGTCAGGCCTCCTTCATCACGCCGGTCCCCGGCGGGGTCGGTCCCATGACGATCGCCTTCCTGCTCCGGAACACCCTGATCGCCGCCTGTGCACGCCGGGGACTGCCCCCGCCGTTCTGACCCCGAGCCGGTCTGTGTCCGCCGTGTCGTCCGGGCCGGATCCAGCACGATGCCGCCGGTTCCCGTCAACGATTCCGTGTCGTCCTTTTTATACTTGACTCCCCAAAGGCGCCGTTGTATGCCGTGCCCGGGTTCGGCACCGAGGCATCCTTTCCAGGGAGAGGGGCCATGAGCCACCATGAGGATTTGCGTAGGACCGCGCTGTACGAGGAACATGTTCGCCTCGGGGGGAAGATGGTTCCCTTCGCCGGCTTCTGGATGCCCGTGCAGTTCGAGGGCATCGCCCGGGAACACCAGCGGGTTCGCCAGGCCGTGGGCCTCTTCGACGTGAGCCACATGGGCGAGGTCGTCTTCCGGGGCCCCAGGGCCCGGGAGGTCGTCCAGCGACTGACCACCAACGACGTGGGTTCCGTGGCTCCGGGAAAGGCCGTCTATACCCCGGTCTGCCTTCCCCACGGCGGAATCGTGGACGACATGATCTTCTACAAGGTCTCCGACACGGAGTGGTTCGTCTGCGTGAACGCCTCGAACCGGGAGAAGGACGTCCGCTGGTTCCTGGAGCAGGCCCGGGGGGACTGCGAGGTCCTGGACCTGTCGGACGACTACTCCCAGATCGCCGTGCAGGGACCGAAGGCCCCGGAATTGTTGAGCCGCATCTTTGGAAGCGGCGTTTCCCAGATGAAGCCCTTCACGTTCGTGAAGACGGCCTGGCGAGGGGTCGAGGTGCTGCTGGCCACGACCGGCTACACCGGGGAGCGGGGCGGCGAGGTCTACGTTCCCCACCGGATCGCCTCGGACCTCTGGCGGGAATTGCTGGACCAGGGACGGGACCTGGACGTGGCTCCCATCGGACTCGGGGCTCGGGACAGCCTCCGCCTCGAGATGAAGTACTGCCTCTACGGCAACGACATCGACGAGACGACGACCCCCCTGGAGGCGAACCTGGCCTGGACCGTGAAACTCCAGAAAGGGGATTTCATCGGCCGGGACGCCCTGGTGCGCCAGCAGGAGGAGGGACTCAAGCGGCTGCTGGTCTCCTTCGTGGTCGAGGGCAAGGGCATTCCCCGTCATGGATACGCCATCCGGGCCGGTGGGGCAGAGGTGGGACACGTGACCTCCGGTACCCTCTCGCCGACCCTCGGGGTGCCGGTCGGCCTGGGCTACGTCGCAAGACCTCACGACGCGCCGGGGAGCGTGATCTCCATCGACGCGAAGGGGATTCGAGAGTTTCCGGCGCGGGTGCAGGCGGCCCTGCTGGAGAAACGCTGACGCCCGGTCCGGGGGAGGTTCCGGGGCGTCCGGCCTGGAATTGGGATGGAACCAAGGAGGTTCGCGATGTCCGTTCCGAAGGATTACCGGTTCACCGAGAGTCACGAGTGGCTGAAGACCGAGGAGGAGAACGTCGTCACGATCGGCATCACCGAGTGGGCGGTGGAGAAACTCGGCGACATCGTCTCCGTGGACCTGCCTCGGGTGGGGGACGAGGTCGAGAAGGGGGAGGCCATCGGCCTGGTGGACAGCCAGAAGGCCTCGTCGGAGGTCTTTGCACCGGTCAGCGGCGTCGTGATCGAGGTCAACGAGATCCTCAACGACGACCTCAACGTGCTGATGTCGGACCCCTACGAGGAAGGCTGGCTGGTCCGGATCGAGGTCGAGGACCAGGAGCAGATCGACGAGTTGATGACCGCCGACGACTACGAGGAACTGCTGGGCAAACTGGAGGACGAGGAGGCCTGAGGCCGACTCGCGGGTCTCCTGGTCCCAGGGAGGCGACATGGACTTCACTCCCCACACCGACTCAGAGATCGCCGAGATGCTTCGGGTGATCGGGGTCTCCTCGATCGATGACCTCTTCCAGGAGGTCCCCGCGGTGGCCCGGATCCTCCGGGGCCTGGACCTTCCCGCGGGACTGCCCGAGTCCGAGGTCGAGGACCGGGTCCGGGGGCTCGCCGATCGCAACCCGATGGCCGCGACGGTCTCCTTCCTGGGGGCCGGGGCCTACGATCACTACGTCCCGGCGGCGGTGGGATCCCTGGCCTCCCGGGGGGAGTTCCTGACCTCCTACACGCCCTACCAGGCCGAGGTCTCCCAGGGGACGCTCCAGGCCCAGTTCGAGTACCAGACCATGGTGGCCTCCCTGCTGGGCATGGACGTGGCGAACGCCTCGATGTACGAGGGGGCCACCGCCTGCTCCGAGGCGGCCCTGATGTGCCAGCGCCACACCCGCCGACGGAAGGTGCTGGTCTCCGGGGCGGTGCATCCCCAGTATCGGGACGTTCTGAGGACCTACCTGGGACCGAACGCCCTTCAGGAGATCCCGTGGGACGGGCGTGGATCGACGGACCTGGCGGCCCTCGAGGCTGCCCTGGGGCCGGAGGTCGGCGGGGTGGTCGTCCAGTCTCCGAACTTCTTCGGCGTGGTGGAGGATCTGGCCCCGATGGCCCGGCTGGCCCACGAGGCCGGGGCCCTGCTGGTGGCCACCTTTACGGAGGCCCTGGCCTTCGGGCTGCTGGAGGCGCCGGGGGTCCTGGGGGCCGATCTGGCCGCCGGAGAGGGCCAGTCGCTGGGAATCCCCCTCTCCTATGGTGGGCCCTATGTGGGCTTCTTCGCCGTGAAGCAGCCCTTCGTGAAGGGAATGCCGGGCCGCCTGATCGGAATGACCCGGGATGCCCGGGGGAACCCCTGCTTCACGCTCACGCTGGCCGCCCGGGAGCAGCACATCCGCCGGGAGCGGGCCTCTTCGAACATCTGCACGAACGAGGGGCTCTGTGCCCTCCGGGTCGCGATCCACCTGTCGTTGCTGGGCAGGGAGGGCTATCGGCGACTCGCCCGGTACAACCATCATCGCGCGGGCCTCGTCCGGCGGCGCCTTGCGGCGATCCCCGGCGTGGAGGCGGCCTTCGACGGGCCGGTCTTCAACGAGTTCGTGCTGCGGGTGCCCGGAAAGGTCGAGGCGCTGCTTGCGACGGGTCTGGAGCGGGGGATCGTGCCCGGGCAGGCCCTGGGACGGTTCGACGGGAGCCTCCAGGACTGCCTGCTGGTGACGGTGACCGAGATGCGCAGCGACGGGGACATCGATCGGCTGGAGGCCCTGTTTCGCGAGGTGGTGACCCAGGGGCCATCCATCCCTTGACCTTCCTCGCTGCTTCCAGGACAATCGCCCCGGTGGGTTCCCAGGGAGGTGGCCGTGCGTTGCAGCCGTCTGGCGGCGGGAGTGGGGTTGTGGTTGGCGTTGGGGTGCAGTTCCCGTGACCCCTTCGAGACCTGCGCGATGACCGACAAGATGAAGGCCGATTGCCGCACGGGGCTCTCTCAGGGATCCGATGCGTGCAGTGAGGCGGAGTTCTTCTGCTTCGATTCCTGCCTGGTCCGGGACCATCCCCAGTGCGTCGACGGTCCCTGCATGCTCTACGAGGCCCGGAAGGTCGGTGAGGCGGCCCCGGAATCCAGCGGGGCGACCCCCTTCTGCACGATGCCATGCCATGGGGTGGCCTGTCCCGAGGACGCCCTCTGCCGGGAGATTTCCAGCCTGAAGGGGGCGTGCACTCAGGACCAGGACTGCGCAGGACAGGCCCCGTGGTCGCGCTGCGAGATGAGCCGCCGCTGCGCCACGTCCGGGGTCCTCTGCGAGGTCGATGGGGACTGCGGGGCCTCCGGGGGCGCCTGTGTCGAGAAGCCCGACGAACCCCGGTTCTGCACCTGGAAATTCTGCGTGCCGAAGGAATACGTTCCGGGTACCTGACCCCGGTCCGGCTGGACGTTCAGAGGCCCGCGACGATTCGCCAGACCCCGTCCTCCTTCACGAACTCCAGCCGGGCGAAGTCGTTGCGCGCCTGCCAGCGGTCCTTGCCGCCTTCCACGTAGAAGAACTTGTAGTAGTACTCGAAGTCCGCCTGGGCCGTGGTCTCGCTGGGGAACGAGATCCGCCGCAGGTAGATCACGAACTGGACGGATTTGACGTTCTCCCGGAGCAGCGGCAGCACCCGCTCCTCCAACTGGGCGTAGCCATAGTCGTCGCTGGGCTCGGCGGTGGTCCCGGCGTTGCTGAAGTACCGTCGTGAGACCAGGCCCCGCAGGGCATCGACGTCCCGTTGTTCCACGGCCACCCGGTAGCGCTCCACCACGTCGGCGATGGCCCGATTGGCCGGAGTGTCCTCCACCTCGGTGTTGGGCAGGTACTTCGGGGAGCAGGCGGTCACCGCCAGCAGCAGCCACAGGGAAGCGCGCCTCATCGGGTCCTCCTTGAACCGGTTCGAAGGCTACAACCCGTGTCCCGCCCTGTCAATTCTTGTCCTCCCCAGGGTTCCCGGTCGATGCTACACTCCCGCCGGCCACGTCGGAGGGGGAGAGATGCGCAGGACGTTGCTGATCGCCATCGCGGTCCCGTGTCTGGCCTGCGGTGGGGGGACTTCGGGCGGATCGAACGACCCGGGGCGGGATCTCGGAGGGATCGACGTTCCGGTCCTGGACCCGGGGATGGACCCTGCTCTCGATGCCATCGAGGACCCGGGGTCGGGGCTCGACCTCTGGCAGCCTCAGGAACTGCCCCCCGTGGAGGATGTCCCGGACACAGACGCCCCGGCGGGACCCCTGGAGCCGCGGGAGGCCGATGGGCGGGTCACCGTGTCCGACGGGCGGATCACCCTGGTCTACGACCTCTCCCGGGGCACCTTCGACCTGGGGCGGGTCCCCGGCCAGGACGGCCTCATCGGGGCGCACTCCGAGGCGGTCCTGACGGTCCGGGGCGACGCGGCGACGATCTCGTCGTCGGCCCCCGGTCCCCGGATCCAGTGGCAGGCCATCACGGCCCCCGACGAACTGGGGGACGCGGTGGTGCTGCGGTTCGATGCCTCCCCGGCCAACTCCCTGGGCGGCATCGCCACCTACATCGCCCTGCACCGGGACCACCCGGCGGTGACCCTGCGGTCCATCGTGGTGATGCCCTTCCGGGAAGGAGTCGTGGTCCAGGAGATTCGTCCCGTCGTCGCCCGGTTCGAGGACGGCGCCACCCTCATGCTCGGTCCGGGGACCCGCGACGCCCTCGTGCTGGACAACGGCCGGGAGATCCTGTTCGACTTCCTCTCGGACCTGCGGGTCGTGGGGACCGACCCCGGGGGCGCCACGGGTCCTGGGCTCGCCTCGAACTGGACCGGCGCCCTCTGCACCCCGTCGGCCTCGTGTCTGGTGGCGGGATTCGTGACCCAGGATCGGGCCATGGGGCTGGTCACCACCGACCATCGTCCCGGGTCGGCGGTCCAGGTCGACGGCCAGGAGGGCCTGTCCCGCTTCGAACTGCGCAGCGCATTCCTGCCGCCCACCGCCCTGGAGGCCACCCGGGTCCTCTCTTCCGACGTGGCCTGGCTGGACTTCACCACCGACGCCCACGAAGGCCTGGTGCGCCTGGGACGAGGCATCGCCCGCTACAACGGGGTCCAGGCCCTTCCCGATCCCCTGTCCTCCTGGAATTCCTGGGGAGGGGGCACCGGATCCGGGGGGCGGGGTTCGGACATCGACGAGGCCTTCATCCTGGCGAACCTGGAGGCGGCCCGGCAGCACCTGGTCCCCTATGGCCTCTCCCACTTCCTGGTCGATGACGGGTGGGCCAAGGACGACGGTTCCTGGACGACCGACGAGTCCCGGTTCCCCCGCCACGGCGGCGAGGACGGGATGAAATGGCTCGCAGGGCGCATCCGGGAGGCGGGCCTGGTCCCGGGGATCTGGACGGCGCCGTTCCGGGTCCGGGCCGACGCCCCCCTGCTGCAACAGCATCCCGATTGGGTCCTGCCCCTGAGCGACCTGGGCGTGGCGGCCCTGGGAGGAGGCGGGCAGGACCGGATCCTGGACCCGTCCCTGCCGGCGGTGCAGCAATACCTGGGGGACGTCTTCCGCCGCCTCTCGGGGGACTGGGGCTACCGGGTCTTCAAGGTGGACTTCAGTGTCTATGCCATCTTCGGCCAGCAATACGGACAGGCCGGGAGCAAGAGCGGCCTGGGACACTACCGTCAGGCCCTCCGGGCCATCCGGGAGGCCATCGGTCCCGAGGGCATGCTGATGGTGGTCGCCGGCACGCTGGCCCCGGCGGGCATCGCCGAGTCGGTCCGGCTCACGCTCGACAACGAGCCTCGGTGGCAGGACCCGGAGTCCTGGTTCGACCAGGGGATCAAACCCACCGTCCTGACGGCCTCCCACCGATACTGGATGGGCAACACCGCCTTCGTGGCCCATCCGGACCTGATCTTCTTCCGGGAGGGGCTCACCGCCGACGAGGCCCGGACCTTCGCCCTGTGGGCCTCCCTGTTCGGAGGCGTGTTGAAACTCGGGGAGCCCTTCACCTGGCTCGCGGATCACCAGGACCCCCTGGACCTGTTCCAGCGGATGCTGCCCGCGGTGGCAGTGCTCCCGGAACCCCTGGACCTCTGGGACCGTCGCTGGCCCGAGACCTGGGAGGCGGCCTTCCCGGGACCCGGGGGGGCCTACCGGATGCTGGGGGCCTTCCACTGGGGAAACAACGCCAATCCCTGGACCGAGGAGACCCTCTCGGAGGTTCCCCGGACATTGCGCTTCCCGATGCCCTCCCCCGGGGAGGGGGTCGCTGGCACCGCGGTGCTGGACACGGTCGTCGGGGAGTGGAAGTGCGACGGGACGGAACCCCTGTGGACCCGGCCCCTGGACCTGACGCTGTCTCCCCGGACCGGCACCCTGCTGGTGGCGCGTCCGGCCCCGGAGGACCCTGAGAAGGCCCCGTGGTTCCTGGCCACGGATCGCCACCTGCTGGGTGGAGTGGCCGAGGTCGCGGAGGTCCTCCGAGACCCCTCGGCGGGAACCCTCGAGGTTCGCTTCGCCCGGGCCGTGGCCGGCCGTCCGGTGGTGGTGCACCTGCTGGCCGCCGCCGGTTCCACGGTCCAGGGGGAGGTCTCCGGAGGCGGAGACGCCAGCCTGGAGACGCGGCAGGTCTGCGGGGCCCAGGAGCATCAGGCCTGGACCTTCCTCCCCTCAGCCCCGGACGCCCGCCTGTCCCTTCACCAGACGGGGCTCTGATCGATGTCCGGTCGCGCCGGTTCCGATGCCTTCCGCTCCTGGCAACCGCTGCAACGGAGGGCCTTCGGCGTGCTGGCGATGGTGCTCCCCGTCGCGGTGCATCTGCCCCTCGTGCTGGGATGGCGCACCCTCTGGTTCAACGACATCACGGAACTGCACGTCCCGATCCGGGACTTCTTCGGGCGAGCCTGGGCTCGCGGGGAATTTCCCCTCTGGTGTCCCGACATCTACCTGGGCTTTCCCCTCGTTGCCGAGGGACAGGCGGGGCCCCTCTACCCGCCCAACTGGGTCCTCTTCGCGACCCTTCCCGCCTGGTGGGCCGTCGGGGCCTCCTATGCCCTGCACCTGGGGTTTGCGAGCCTCGGCACCTGGCTCTGGCTGTCGCGGTTCCTTCGACCCCTGGCGGCCCTGGCCGGGGGCATCGTCTTCGGCCTCTCGGGGCACCTGGCCCTCCACCACATGCACCTGAACCTGGTCCAGGCCCTGGCCTGGCTCCCGTGGTGCCTCTGGGCCGTCGAGGCCGTCTTTCGGGAGGGCCGTCTTCGGGACCTGGTCCGCCTGGCGGGGTTCCTGGCCCTGCTGGCCTTCTGCGGCCATCCCCAGACCACGGTGAACTCCTTCGGGATCGTGGGGTTCTGGGCCCTGGTTCGGGCCCTCGGCACTGGGGATGGGGAGGTCCTCGCGGAGCGCCGGTCCCTGCTGGGCGTCCTGCTGGCGATGGTCTTCGCCGGCGGACTCGCCCTCGTCCAGATCCTGCCGGCGCTGGAACTGGCGGCTGGCAGCGTCCGGAGCGGCGGCGTCGGGGAGGGCCAGATGAACCAGTACCTGACCCCCCAGGCCCTGGCGGTGCTGGCGGTCCCCTCGGCCTTCGGGACCCCGGGAATGGGCACCAACTGGCTCCATCCCGGGGGGATGTGGCGGGCCGGCATCGACCTCCACGTGGGGCTGGTGGCGGTCTGGGCCGCGGTGATGGCCTGGGCCTCCCGGCAGCGGCGTCTGGCGGGGGCCCTGGCCCTGGTGGCGACGGTGGCGGCCCTCGTGGCCATGGGGCCGCTCCTGATCGGCTTGCCCGAGGCATTCCATCTGCCGGTTCTCCGCGCCTTCCGGTTCCCCGATCGCCTCAATGGTCCCCTGACGCTGCTCGTGGCCGGGCTCGCGGCTGCAGGCATCGATGCGATGCTGGACCAGCCGCCTTCCCGGTCCATGCGGATCGGGTCGCTGCTGGCGGTGCTGCTGGGGCTGGCGGTGGTGCTGGGCGTGACCTACCGCCGGGGGATTCCGGGCACCTCGCCCCTTCGGGGGGAACTGATCCGGGACCTGGCGATCCAGGGCCTCTCGCTCGTGGCCGCGGTGGGGGCCCTCGGCCGGGGAACCCGGACCTCCTGGAAGCACGGGTTGCTGGTCCTGGCCATCGGCCTCCCGCTGGCGGACCACGTCCTGCGCCAGGTTCCCGCCACGGACCCCTCGTACTGGGACCCGCCATCCACGGCGTCGGCGATCCGGAGGGACCTCTGCCCGAGCGACCCTGACTGCCCCCGGGAGGATCGGCTGGAGCGGGTCGTCTTCCGGTCTCCGCCGGCGCCCTATCTGGAGGTGGGGTGGCTCCGGCGCCCTCTGCCTCCGGACCCCCTGGCAGGGCTTGCCTACAACCTGCCGATGCTCTACGGCCTCCCCGCGGTGGACGGGATTCTGCCGCTGCGCCAGCAGGCCTTCCTGTCGGTCTACAAGCGCATGGCCGACGTGCCCGGCCGGACCCTGGGGCCCCTGGGGGGGCGCTACGTCGTGACCCCCCGTCCGGGGGACGCGCCCCCCGGGGCCCGTCCCCTGCCGGGCACCGGAACCGTCGGCGTCTGGCGGGATCCCGATGTCCTGCCTCGGGCCTTCGCGGTCCACCAGGTCGAGGTGGTTCCCGACCCCGATCAGGCCTCCCGGCGGATCGCCCGGGAGCCCCGGACGTTGCGACGGCGGGCCGTGTTGCCCTTCCTGCCTCCGGTGCCCCTGGGCTCGCCTCCTCCCGGCGAGACGTCCCTGGTGCGGGTGGAGCAGTATCGCGACGAGGAGGCCCTGCTGGAGGTCCACATGGCGGCCGATGGCATTGTCGTGCTGCTGGACTCCTACGCTCCGGGCTGGGAGGCCTTCGTGGACGAGATTCCAGCCCCGCTGATCCCGGCGAATCGCCTGTTCCGGGCGGTGCCGGTTCCGGCCGGGGACCACCGGGTCGAGTTTCGATACCGACCCCGGACCTTCCGGAAGGGGGCTGCCGGGTCCCTGGTGACCCTGTCCCTGCTGCTGTCCCTGCTGTCCCTGGAGGCCCTGGGGATCGCCCTCTGGGGCGGGCCGCCCCGCCCCCTTGCCCGACGGGTGCCCCGGGCCCTTCCGGGGGACGCCGTGGTGCCCCGGGTCCTGCCCTGGGCCTTTGGCGTCCTGGGGGCCTGGGTGGTCCTGTCGGCGGTCCGATTCTGGGACGTGTGGCACCGCGCCTTCCGGATCTTCGTCCCGTGAAACCGCCCCGGACCCTCCCGAGGGGCGGTCGCTGAAAGGCGCGTCAGGTGGACGGATTTCCCTCGACCCGGAGGTGCAGTTCCCGCAGCTGGGCCTCGTCCACCGGGGACGGGGACCGGGTCATGAGGTCCGCAGCGCTGGTCGTCTTCGGAAAGGCGATCACATCCCGGATCGACGGGGCTCGGGCCAGCAGCATCACGAGCCGGTCCAGTCCCAGGGCGATGCCGCCGTGGGGTGGTGCGCCGTACTCGAAGGCGTCCATCAGGAAGCCGAACTGGCGTCGGGCCGACTCCTCGTCGAAGCCCAGGGCCCCGAACACCCGAGCCTGGACATCCCGGCGGTGGATCCGGATGCTGCCACCCCCCAGTTCGACCCCGTTCAGGACCACGTCATAGGCCCTCGCCCGCATCTTCAGGGGTTCCGTCTCCAGCAGGGGCAGGTCCTCGGGCACTGGCGAGGTGAACGGGTGGTGCACCGCGACCGGGCGATGCTCCTCGGCATTCCACTCGAACATCGGGAAGTCCTGGACCCAGGCGAAGGCCCAGCGCTCCGGGTCCCGCAGGCCCTGGAGGTCCGCGACCTTGAGCCGCACTGCGCCCAGGGCCTGGCGGGCCTTCTGGGCCTCATCGGCCACCAGCAGCAGCAGGTCCCCCGGCAGGGCCCCGGTCCGGTCCGCGATGCCTTGACGCTCCTCGGCCGAGAGGTTCTTGGCCAGGGGCCCCTGCCACTCCTCGGGTCCGACCCGGGCCCAGAGGATGCCCTTGGCACCGTTGTCGGTGGCCGTGCGGTGGAACCCGTCGACGTCCTTTCGGCTCAAGGACCCTCCACCGGGGACCCGGAGTGCCGTCACCACCCCTCCCTCCCGGACGACCGTGGCGAGGACCTGGAAGGCGCTGTCCCGGAACACCTCCGAGACCGTCGTCATCGGCAGGTCGAAGCGGAGGTCGGGCTTGTCGCTTCCGTAGCGTTCCATGGCCTCCTGGTAGGACAGCCGGGGGAAGGGCCGCGGGATCTCCACCGCGAAGACGTCCCGCCAGACCTCGGCCAGCATGCCCTCGATCAGGTCCTGGATCAGGGCCGGCGTCGCGAAGGAGACCTCCATGTCCACCTGGGTGAACTCCGGCTGCCGGTCGGCCCGGAGGTCCTCGTCCCGGAAGCACCGGGCGACCTGGTAGTAGCGGTCCACCCCGGCCACCATCAGGATCTGCTTGAAGGTCTGGGGGGATTGGGGCAGGGCGTAGAACTCCCCGGGATGGACCCGGGAGGGGACCAGGAAGTCCCGGGCCCCCTCGGGGGTGGACTTGCAGAGGATCGGTGTCTCCACCTCCAGAAATCCGTTCCGGTCCAGATAGCGTCGGACCGTTGCGGTGACCCGGCTCCGGAGCACCAGATTGCGCATCAGGGGCGGGCGCCGGAGGTCCAGGTAGCGCCAGGTGAGCCGGGTCACCTCCGAGGCGTCCACCTCGTCGGCGATGGGGAAGGGGAGGGGCTGGCTCGGGTTCAGGACCTCCAGCGCCGAGCACTCCACCTCGATGTCCCCGGTCGGCAGCCGGGGATTCCGGTTGGTGCCCCGGTCCACCACGATGCCCTCGACCCGGATCACGCTCTCGGGGCGGACCGCGGCTGCAAGTCCATAGAGGATCGGGTCCTTTGCCTGATCCGCCTTGACCTGGGTGACCCCGTGTCGGTCCCGGAGGTTGATGAAGACGCATCCCCCGTGGTCCCGGACCCCGGCGGCCCACCCCGAGAGGGTCACCCTGGCGCCCAGGTGATCAAGCCGCAGGTCTCCGCAGGTGTGTGTGCGATAGGTCTCTTCCATGAAGCCACTCCCAGGGTTGAAGAGGGGGCCGGCCTCCAGGCCGGCGGAACGGTCACTCCAGGGGTGAACAGACGATCTGGATGGAGTCGATGAAGTTCCCCGACGCCCCCCGGATGCCGGTCATCACGTAGCCCTTCGGGCAGCCCTCGTTGTATTCCCCGGTCCCGCCGGGGCCGCCGACCCGGTTGCCCATCCGCCTGGTCGCGCCGATCCGGACCTTGCCCCCGGCCCCCTGTCCCAGGGCGCTGCCGACCTCTTCCACGAGCCGTCGGACGAGGTCCTCCAGGGTCAGGTTCTGAATCCGGTCGGCATTCTTCGCATGGTCGGCCTCGACGGCATAGGCCGCCGTCTCTGCATAGCGCACCCCCGAACCCGCGCGCCCTGCCGGCCCGCCGTGACTCGCTCCCGTCGGGCCCGCCGTGAGGACCGGGGGTCTGGCCTCCATGGGCAGGAAGGGCTCCCGGAGCAGTTCCGGGCCTCCCCGGACCGATACGCTCAGCACGAGTTTGTCCAGGTCGTCCCGCCGGGGAAGGGGCTTCGATGCCCCCAGGGCCACGGTATAGACTCCCCGATCGACCGCGACCCAGAGCGTCTCGGTCCACAGGGCATTCCGGGCCTTCAGGTTCGGGTGCAACCGGAAGATGAGGGGGAAGATCCCACTGACCGGCTTCCCGGCATCATCCAGCAACTTGCCCTTGTAGAGGAACGTGTCTGCGGTCGTCGGGGCGGCCTTGCCGGACCCCGGCACGCTGGGCGGCGTCGGTGGCGATGCCAGGGCAGGGAAGGCCCCGAGGCCCAGGACGAACGTCCACGTCATCCAGCCGATCGACCATCGCATCAGCGCGTCCTCCCGTCGGGATCCGCAAGGGATTCCCCAGAACCGGTGCCCTCGGTCCCGCCGGACTCTGGAACCCGGGCCGGGACCGGGAGCCGCACGACCAGGCAGCCCGAGAGTATATCATGGAGCATCCGCCGGCGCCGTCCCAACAGGCCCGTCGCCGGGCCGATGGCGCCGGGGACCGACAGGGCCACCCAGGTCAAGGACCGCCACAGCGCCCGCAGGGGTCCCGGTCGTCGTCCCGAGAGGGTGCGGACCTGCATCCCCATCCCTCGGGCAACCGGCGTCGCTCCCAGCAGGCCGGTCCAGACCGTCTCCCAGACCACCATCGCCCCGAGGAAGACCACCAGGGGCCCGATCCAGAGTCGGGGGTGGTGCAGCGCGACGTCCACGCCGTAGTCCAGGAGGTTCCAGTACCGAGGGGGCCAGGGTTCCCGTGACAGCCCTGGGAGCAACCGGACCAGGAATCCGGCAAAGGATGCCGACAGACCCAGGTCCAGGGCCGCCGCCAGGGCCCGTCGGGTCAGCGAGGCCTCCCGGACCAGCACGGTCGTCACGGCGCGTCCTCCGGCGGATGGTCGCACGATACCTCGGCACCCATGTCCCCGCAAACCACCTGGGCCACGACCAGTCCCACGAGCGCCGCGGTCTCGGCACGGAGGATCCGGGGACCCAGTCCCGCCGGGAGGAACCCGCGATCCTCCAGCAGGTGCCGCTCCTCGGAGGCAAAGGACCCCTCGGGGCCCGAGGCCAGGATGGCCCCGGGGGCCTTCCGAAGGACGGACGCGAGCGAGGGGGCTCCCGGTCGTTCGTCCAGCAGGAATCGGGGCAGGTTCTGGTCCTTCCACCGGTCGAGGGCGGGCCCCACCGCCTCCAGGCCCGGCCAGAGAAGGACCTCGGGCGCCGCGGGGCGACCGCACTGGCGAGCCGCCTCCCGGGCCACCCGCTGGATCCGTTCGAGCCTTCGTCGGGCCTCGGGGCCCTCGGGGCGGGGAACGCTGTGGCGCATCACCACCACGTGGACCTCCCGCACCCCCGCCTCGGTGGCCTTCTGGACGGCCCACTCGGTGCGGTCGCCCTTCAGGAGCCCCATCACCAGCACGAAGGGCGGGCATTCCCGGCCACCCCGGGAGGGGTCCTGGGGCCGGGGGGAATCGACCCGCAGGGCCCATCCCCCATCATCCCGGATCAGGGTTCCGTTCCAGGCCGTTCCATCGGGACTGCCCAGGATCACCGGGGCCCCCTCCCGGAGCCGGAGGACGCGAAGCAGGCGATGCAGCAACGGGCCATCGGGGGGGACGCAGAGACCGGCGGAGAGGAACGGCTGGTCCAGCAGGATGCGGGGGGGGAGGGCCACGGCGCTATTTCGCCACCACCCAGACCTTCGCCTCGGCGATGACCTCCCGCTCCAGGCGGATGGGAACGGTGAAGACACCGAGGTTCTTGAGCGGCTGATCCAGCTGGATCTTCCGGTGATCGACCTCGATTCCCTCTTCCGCCAGGGCCGCCGCGATGTCCCGGGCCGTGACCGACCCGAAGATGCGGTCCTCCTCTCCGGCCTCCCGGGCCACCTTGCACGGGGTGGCCTCGATGCGCTCCTTCAGTCCCATCGCGGCCTTCCGGGCCGCCGCGATCCGGTCCGCCACCAGCCGCTTCTGGTGCTCGATCTGCTCCATGGATTGCCGGGTGGCAGGCAGGGCGATGCCCCGGGGGAACAGGAAGTTCCGGGCGTAGCCGTCCGGGACCTCCTTCACGTCCCCGGCCCGGCCCAACGTCTCCAGATCCTGGCTCAGGATGACCTTCATCGTCGTCTCCTCCCCGTCAACTGACGGCGCCCGTCGCCGCGTAGGGCATCAGGGCGATGTGGCGGGCCCGCTTGATGGCGATGGCCACCTGCCGCTGATGGCGGGCGCAGACCCCGGAGATCCGCCGGGGAACCATCTTGCCCCGCTCCGTGACCAGCCGCTTCAAGGCGGCGGGGTTCTTGTAGTCGATCCGGGCATTCTTGTCGGCGCAGAAGGGGCACACCTTCCGGCGGGGCGGGCCGCGCCGCTTCTTCTTCGTGTCCTTGCTGCGAGTCTTGCTGCTGTGCATGGCCATGGCCTACTCCTCCTCGTCCCCTTCCGAGTCCTCGGGATCTTCCTTCCCCTCGGGGCCTTCCTCGTCCTCGTCCTCCTCCTCTTCGTCCTCATCGTCCTCGCTGGAGTACTCGCGGCCCTGGAACTCGGCCTCCCAGCCCGTCGTGGCTCGGGTCCGGTCGGAGTCGTCGGAGTCGCTGGGAAGGTTGTCGAACTGGCCCTCCTTCTCGAAGTCGAAGGTGGCCGGGTTCACTCGTTCCTCCAGGAGCACGGTCAGGTAGCGGAGCACCGCGGCATTGAGCCGGAGCATCCGCTGGAGTTCCTGGACGAAGGACTCGTCGGCCAGGAAGACATGGTAGAGATAGATGCCCTTCACGTTCTTCCGGATGGGGTAGGCCAGGCGCCTCTTGCCCCACAGCTCGAAGCGGACATGATGTCCCTGGTGCTTCTGCACCAGCTCCTGGATCTTCTCGTAGAGTTTCTTCTGGGCCTCGTGTCCCGCATCGGTGCGGGTCACGATGACCGTCTCGTACTTCCGGAGCCATTGCACGTCGCTCATTCCACCTCCTTCTGGACTTGCGGCCCGTCGGAAATCCCCTCCGGGCAAGAAGGCCTGTCCGGACGAACCCTCCGGTTCATCCGGTTCTGGGCCCTCGGGACCCCCCCGAGCACCCAGTCTCGGATCCCCTCGACAGTCGCCTGCAGCGACGTGGCGAGGGCTTCCTCCTCCTGCTGGGAGAACGGCGACAGCACGTGGTCCACCATGTCCTCCCCGGCCCGACCCGGACGGCCCACGCCGATCCGGATGCGGGCAACATCCCGGGTTCCCAGTTGTTCCATCACGGACCGGACTCCCCGGTGGCCATTGTCGCCGCCGCCCACCTTGAACTGGGTCCGGCCCAGGGGCAGGTCCGCGTCGTCATGGATCACCAGCATCTCCGTGACCGGGATCCGGAAGTACCGTGCGGCCTGGGACACGGCATGTCCCGACAGGTTCATGAAGGTCATCGGCATCAGCAACAGGACGTCCTCTCCCTCCACGGTCACCCGGGCATTCCGGGCCTGCCAGCGTTCGGTCCAGGATGCGGAGCACTGCTGCCCGAAGGCCTCCACCGCCCGGAACCCCACGTTGTGCCGCGTCCGGGCGTATCGCTCGCCGGGATTTCCCAGTCCGCAGACCAGTTTCACGTCCTCCCCCAGGCCACCGGGGCTCCGGGCTCCGCTCCGGGACCGATCACTTCTTCTTCTCGGGCTCCTTCGCCTCGCCTGCGGCCGGCGTGGTCGGGGTGGCGGCACCCTCGGCGGCAGGCGTGCCCTCGGTGGCACCCTCTTCGGTCTCGGCCTTCGGGACCCGGACCGTGATCACGGCGTTGTCCTTGATGAACACGGGCCGAGCCCCCTCGGGCAGCGGCAACTGGGAGATCGTCACCGAGTGCCCGACGGCGAAGTCCGACACGTCCACCACGATCTCGCTGGGGACCCGGTCCACGGGGCAGCGGATGGTCACCTGGTGCATCGTGACCGAGAGCTTGGCCCCCAGGCGCTCGCCGACGGACTTCCCGACGGTTCGGATCGGGACCTTGACCTCCAGTTCGGTCTGTTCGGTGACCCGGAGGAAGTCGCAGTGGATCAGGTTCCGGCGGACGGGGTGGACCAGGTAGTCCCGGACCACGACCATCGTCTCCTCGGGCTGGTCGCCCTGGATCACCAGTCTGCACAGGGTGTTGCGTCCCGTCGGGCTCCGCAGGACGTTCCCGACGACCTTCGGGTCCACGACCAGGGGGAGATTGGGCCGGTCGCCTCCGTAGAGCACGGCGGGAAGGTAGCCGAGGGAGCGGATCTTGCGTGCGTAGCCCTTTCCGATGACCGTGCGGGGCCTTGCAGTGATGACGGGGTACTCCATCTGGGTCCTCCTGTTGCCTCTTTCCTTCGACCCCCGGACTCCGGGGATCGGGCTCGGACCGAATCGCCCCCCTTGGGCGACGGGACGGGGGACTCGTCCATCCGTCCGGCTCGGCCGGCCTCGAAAGGCGCGTTTCTATACCCTTTTCGATTCCCCAGGTCAAGGACCTTCGCTGCGAGTGGATCCGACGGGGTGGGTGGGAGGGAATTGGCCTCGGGTTCCGGTCAGGACAGACCCAGCCCCTGGTACACCGCGGCGATGATGGACTTCTCGGCGTCGGTGACCCGCCCGTCGGCCTCGGCGATGGCCACCATGTCCTTCATCACCGCAATCTTGTGCCGCTGCTCCGGCAGGAAACTCTGCAGGGCCGCAGTGTGGAGCGCCAGTTCCGACATCTCCTCTTCCTGGGTCAGGGCGACGAAGTAGTCCACCGTCTGCTGGACCTCCGCGAGGGTCGTCTCCAGGGAGGCCCGGGCGTTCGGCGAGAACTGGTCGTTCCACTCCCGGACCTTCGCGATCAGGGTGTCCAGTTCGGGCCGGGTGAGGCCCTCCCGATCGCCGTGGTGGGCCAGGAACAGGTAGAGGTAGGCAAGGGAATGGGTGAACTGCATCGGGCTCGGTCGGTGGATGGCCATCGGACTCTCCTCGTGTTTCTGGGCCTGCTCCGTGTCCTCCGTTTCCGGAGGGGTCCCCTCCCTGGTGATCACCGAGGCGGCGAACCGACCGGCAAGTCAGGGAATAATCTTGTCTACCCCCGGGGGGCTGGACTGTCAATCCCGCTCGAGGCGGGGACCCGGCGTCCGAAAGGCGCGGGAGGGGGCCCCCGGGCTCCGGGGAACGACCCGATCCGACAGGTCCTGGAGCGATGCGACCTCCAGGTCGGGCCTTCGCAGGGAGGTCCTCCAGAGCCCCGTCCGGACCCGGACCACCGGGACTCCCGCCCGGGATCCCGTCTCCAGGTCGACATCGGAATCGCCCACCAGCAGAACCTCGGAGGCCTTCCATCCCGTCTCGGCCAGCAGGACCCGGAGGGCCTCGGGGTCCGGCTTCATGGCCGGTCCCGAGTCGCCTCCCCGGACCGCCTCGAACCGGCGGGCCAGGTCGAGTCCCTGGAGGATCCTGGCGGTGGACCGCAGGGGCTTGTTGGTCAGGACCGCCAGCCCGATGCCGGCGGCCTGGAACCGGTCCAGGGCCTCCGGAACCCCCGGATAGGGCCGGGTGTGTACCAGCAGGTGGTCCTCGTAGTAGTCCAGGAAGAGTCGGAGGTGCTCGTCCAGTCGATCCCCGTCGGCGGGGGCCGTGGTCTCCCGGACCAGGTGGCGTGCGCCTCGGCCGACGTGGGCCATCACCTCCGGCAGGTCCAGGGGGGGCATGCCCCGGAGGGCCCGGACGTGGTTCACGGCGTCCCGGAGGTCCTCGAAGGAGTCCACCAGGGTCCCGTCCAGGTCCAGCACGATGCCCTGGACGGTGGCCCCGGGAGTCATCGGCGACCCCTCCGGTCCGGGGTTCGGTCGGTGGCGATCCTGGGTGCCGGACCCGGGTCGGCCGGTGGCCCGGGAACGGGCCTCGGATGTCCCGGCACCACCTCGCCCGTCAGGTCGTTTCCGTCGATCGATCGGACCCGGACCGGAACCAGGCGCCCCTCGGCCAGGCGACTTCCCCGGATCACCAGGCGGCCGTCCACCTCGGGCGCCTGGAACCAGGCCCGTCCTCGCGCCCCTCGGTCCTCTGCCTCCTCCACCAGGGCCTCGTGGACCTGGCCCAGGAATCGGCTTCGGGACCGGTCGGCCGCCTCGGCCAGCACCTGCTCCAGGACCTCCTTCCGGCGGATCCGCTCGGCCTGGGGCACGGCCCCCGGGAGCCCGGTCGCATGGCTTCCCGGCTCGGGGGACCACGCGAAGGCCCCGGCCATCTCGAAGGCCATCTCCCGGGCAAAGTCCAGGAGCCGATCGAAGGCCGGGCCGTCCTCTCCCGGATGACCCACCAGGAAGGTGGTTCGGATCACGACACCGGGGACCCGTGTCCGGATCCGCTCCACCAGTCGTCGGAGGTCCCGGGCCCGGGTGCCACGACGCATCGCCCGGAGCACGCCGTCATCTCCATGCTGGACCGGCAGGTCCAGGTAGGGCAACACCACCGGGTGGGTCGCCAGCAGGTCCAGCAGGCGATCCTCGATTCCCGACGGATAGACGTACATCAACCGGAGCCAGGCCTCCCCGGGCATCTCCCGGGCAATCCCCTCGACCAGGGTCGCCAGCCCCGGGCGTCCCGGAAGGTCCCGTCCCCAGGCCGAGAGGTCCTCGGCCACCAGCACGACCTCCCGGATTCCCGACGCCAGCAGCGCCCGGGTCTCGGCCGTCAGGTCCTCCAGCGGTCGGCTTCGCTGACGGCCCCGGATCCGGGGGATGATGCAGAAGGAGCATCTCCGGTTGCACCCCTCACTGACCTTCAGGTAGGCGCTGCCCGGCGACGAGGTCACGAGCCGGGGATTCTGGGCGGTGGGCACGGGTGCCGGTCCCCGGGGCGCCACCCCGTCCAGACGTCCTCGGAGTTGGAGCAGTTCCCGGACTCCCGAGATCAGTTCCACTTCGGGCACGGCGTTCCGGATCTCGGCGGCGAAGGTCTGGGCCATGCAGCCCGCCGCGACCAGGCGCGCTCCCGGGCGCATCCGCCGGGCCATCTCCCGGAGTACCTCCAGGGACTCCTGCCGGGCCTCCCGGAGGAATCCGCAGGTATTCACCACCACCACGTCCGCCTGTCGAACCGAGGTGGTGAGCCCATAGCCGTGGGAGAGCAGGTCCCCGAGCATCACCTCGGTGTCCACCCGGTTCCGGGGGCAACCGAGCGTCACCGCGTGGACCAGTCCTGCCGTCCGGGCCTTCATCGGGTGTCCAGGTCCTTCACGGTGACTCCCTTCGGGGGTCGGAACACGAAGCCCGAGTCCGGCAGGGGGGCAAAGGAGGGATTCTCGAAGCGGATGCGGCTCCGATTGCCGATGGGGTCCTCCACCTCGGTCTCCTGGGCGTCGCCGGTCCGGGGGTCCACGAACAGGGTCACCGCCCGATAGGCGTCGGTGGCTTGCCGAGGCACCAGTCGCAGGGGCACCAGTCCATCGGGGCGGGCGGGGCCGACGGTGGCGTCGAAGACCTCGGAGAGGCGTGCGGTCCCCGTCAGGAAGCCCAGGGCGTGGTAGAGGTCCGAGTTCCGGACCGGCAGGCGCCAGGCCGTGCCCTCGGCCACGTCGTAGGACCAGAGGACCTCGCCGTCGCTGACGTAGTGGACCCGGTCGGGCACCTGGTAGTCCCACCGCATCCTTCCGGGACGCTTGAACCAGACCGTGCCGCTCCGGGTGAAGGTGCGTCGGGGCGATCGGCTCGTCACCACCTGCCGGAAGGAGGCCTGATAGTCGGTCACCTGCTCGTAGCGTGCCTGGACCCGACTCATCAGCGTCGCCGCGTCGGGAGGAGCGTCGGGATTCGCGGGGGGCCCTCCCTGGGCGAGGGCCCATCCCGGCATCATCCACAGCGCGAACCAGCACCGGAAGGCCCACTTCATGGGGCGAGTCTACGGGCTTTGCCCGGGCGTCGCAAGGATCAGACCCGGGTGGTCGGGTCTCTCCCTGCCCCCTCCCCTTGACGAATCGGGGCGGCGATCGCATCCATTTGGACGCCGGAGGGATTCGGGAAACATCCCGAATCCAGAAGAGAAATCGGTTATTCAGGACCAGAGGAGGTGTGCCATGTCGATTCAGCGTTGGGATCCGTTCCGGGAGTTCGAGAGGCTGCACGAGGAGGTCGATCGGCTGTTCCGCAACGTGACGCCCTCGGGGGCCGTCGCCGGGTCGCAGTGCTGGGTCCCGGTGGACGTCCTGGAGAATGCCGAGGAGGTCGTGCTCCGGGCGGAACTGCCCGGCGTGAAGCCGGACCAGGTGGACGTGCGCATCGAGGACAACGTCCTGACCCTGAGCGGCGAGAAGAAACTGGAGAACGAGGAGAAGAAGGACCAGTACCTGCGGGTCGAGCGCTTCTACGGCAAGTTCTCCCGGGCCTTCACGCTGCCCCACTACGTGGACGCCGGGAAGGTGGTCGCGGAATACAAGGACGGCGTGCTGACCCTCCACCTGCCCAAGAAGGCCGAGACCAAGCCCCGCCAGATCCCGGTGAAGGCCGGCTGATCCGGCACGCTCTGGGGGCCCGGGAAGGTCGCCATTCCGGGACCGGGGTGGCGGCCTCCCGGGGTTCCCCGGGACCCTCCACGCCAGCGGAATCGTCGTCGGCCGGTTCGGGTCAGAAGGCCGCCACCTGCCCGCCCAGGGCCCGCTGGAGATTCGCGTAGGCGATGAAGCAGTTCCCCAGGGCCACCTCGAGGTTCGCCCGGGCCTGGGTCAGGGCGCTCTGGGCGTCGAGGACCTCCACCGAGGTGGCGGTGGAGACCTCGTACTTCTTCGTCACGACCCGGAGATTCTCCTCCGCGGACTCGATGGCCTTTCGATTCGCCTCGACGGAGGACCGGGCGGTCCGGAGGTCCAGCAGGGCCTTCCGGACGTCCAGCACCACCTGGTCCCGGATTCCCTGGAGCCCCTCCCGGGCCTTCTCGACATCCCGGCCCGCAGCCTTCATCCGCAGGAAGTCCTGGCCGAGGTTCCAGAAGTTCCAGGTCAACTGGGCCCCGACGAACCAGGAGTCGGCGCGCTGGAACTTGCTTCCCTCGAAGTGCTGGTAGCGGAACACGCCGGCGATGGTGGGGATCAGGGCGCCCACGGAGGCGTTCCACCCGGCCCTGGCCATGCGGTTGCGGGCCTCCACGGAACCGACCTCCGGGCGATGGGAGAGGGCCTGGTCGATGGCCTCCTGGTCCTCGACGATGGAATCCGTTGGCAACTCCGGGAAATCGCCCACCGGGACCAGCATCTCGGTCGGGGGCAGGCCCATCTGGATCGCCAGGGCCGTCCGGGCCAGCGCCACTCCCGCCAGGGCCTGGCTGCGCTTGTCCTGGACCTGGAACAGCATCGTCTCGGCCCGGAGCACGTCGTCCCGGCCCACCAGTCCCGCCTCCTGGAAGGCCCGGGCGGTCTTCAGGTGCGCCTCGACCTGCTCCACCGCCTTGTCGGTCACCTCCACCATCCGGAGGGCCTGACGCAGCCGGAAGAACGTCTCGGTGACCCGGTAGGTCACCTGGAGCCTGCGGGCCTGCTGCTCCAGTTCCGCCGCCTCCGCGTTGGCCCCCTGGAGTCGGTAGATCTCCGCCAGGGACCACAGGGGCGTGATGGGCTGGACCGCCTGGAGGGTCACGGTGCCCGTCACCCGCTTCTGGATCTCCATCGGTTCGTTGAGGCTCGCCAGCATGCCCACGAAGCCGTCTCCGAGGAAGGTCCGGAGGGTCTCGATCTGCTCGGGGGTCAACTGCACCTGCCCCGCGTCGATGAACTGCACCCGGGTGGCCTGGTCCCACCACTGGATGCCGGCGTCCAGGGAGAGGCGAGGGCCGATGGCCAACCCCGCCGACAGGCGGTCATCGCCGGCCTTCAGGATGTCCTGGCGTCCCATGCGGAGTTCGGGGCTGTGCTCCAGGCCCCTCCGGACCGCCTCCTCCAGCGTGACCTCCCGGACCTGGCCCCGCCCGATCCCCGGCAGCAGACAGATCGCCCCGATGACCAGCGACCCCACGTAGCGCCTCATGGTTCCTCCTCGATGTCTCGATGCCCCGCCGGTGCCCGGGGAGTCTCAAAAAAACGAACCGCGTTCATTTTATGACCACGGGGTTCCTTGTCAAGTCCAGGGCGACGACGGCGGTGTCACCATGGCGGGATCGCCGGTCCCGGACGGAGGGAGGGGATCCCGTGCCATGGCGGTCCTCGGGGCCCGCCGGCGGGCTTCTGCTAGCATAGCCTCGGCAGCGGGGATCCTCCAGCGGCCAGGAGGCCAGGGGTGGGGAACGAACCCGGGTTCGCCGATCGCCTCCCGGTGGCGGAGGTCCTGGGGGACCTCCAGGGCCACCTCCGGGACCATCCTCGTTGCCTGCTCACGGCCCCGCCCGGGTCTGGCAAGACCACCCTGGTCCCCGCGTCGTTGCTGGGCCTCTGCCCCGGAAGGCAGGTCCTCGTGACGGAGCCCCGGCGTCTGGCGGCGCGATGGGCCGCCCGGAGGGCCTCGGCCATCCTCGGGGAGGAGGCCGGGGGCACGGTGGGCTGGCACGTCCGGCTGGAACGGGTCGGGGGGGAGCGGACCCGCCTGTGGTACCTCACCGAGGGGATGCTGCTCCGACGGATCGTCCAGGACCCCCGACTGACGGACGTGGGGCTGGTGGTGCTGGATGAATTCCACGAGCGCAGCCTCGCGGGGGACCTCTGCCTGGCCTGGGTTCGGAGATTGCAGCAGGGGCCACGTCCTGACCTGCGACTGCTGGTGATGTCGGCGACGATGCGCCTGGAGAGCCTCGGGGAGGCCCTGGATGCCCGGACCCTGAGGGCCGGCGGCCGCCTCTTTCCGGTGACCGTGCACCACTCGGACCGACCGGACCGGCGGCCGCTCCCGGTCCGGGTCGCCGAGGCGGTGGAGCAGGCGGCCGGGGCGGTGGGGGGGGACCTGCTGGTCTTCCTGCCCGGTGCCCGGGAGATCCGGGAGGCGATGGAGGCCGCGGACCCGGTGGGAAGACGCCTGGGACTGTCCCTCGAGGCCCTCCACGGGGAGATGTCCCTGGCGGCCCAGGACCGGGCTCTGGCGCCCAGGGACCGGCGGAAGGTGGTCTTCACGACCAATGTCGCGGAGTCGTCCCTGACGGTTCCGGGGGTCTCGGGGGTGATCGACTCGGGGCTGGTCCGCCGCCCCACGTGGAATCCCTGGTCCGGCGTCCCGGGCCTCCAGGTGGGACCTGCGTGCCGTCACTCCCTGGTCCAGCGGGCCGGTCGGGCGGGACGGACCGGCCCGGGCACCTGCTGGCGCCTCTTTCCCGAGAAGGACTTCGAGACGCGCCCGGAAGAGGATCCCCCGGAGGTGACCCGGGCGGACCTCTCGGAGACGGTGCTGCTGCTCCGGGCCCTCGGCGTCGCGGACCCGGGGTGCCTTCCGTGGTTGACCCCGCCTCCCGCGTCGGCCTGGGCCGCTGCCGAGGACCTCCTCGGGCGCCTGGGCCTGCGTTGCCCCTCGGGGGACCTCACGGACCTCGGACGCCTGGTGGCCCGATTGCCGCTCCATCCGCGCCTGGGGGTGCTGGTGGCCGAGGCGGGTCGCCGGGGGGACCTGGAACTGGGGTGCGGTATCGCGGTGCTGCTGGCCGAGGGAGCCCTCCGGGACCGGTTCGAGGACACCATCGTGGTGTCCGGCGCCCGGGAGGAGGGGCGGATCACTTCCCTTGCTGTTCGAGGCCCCTGTCCGGACCCGGTGGAGGAGGCTCTTGCCCGATGGCCGGGGCCGTCCTCGGTCGCCGGGGATCGTCGGGGGTCGGACCGACTGTCGTTGCTGCGGCGGGAACTGCTGGGACAGGCCTCCAGGGCGGGGCCTGGTCCCGGGCACCCCGGGGTCCCGGTCGACCGGGAGACCGTCGGCACCCGGGCCCTGCTGGCCGCCTTTCCGGACCGATTGACCCGGGTCCGCCGGCCTCCCGGGTCGTCCCGGGAGTGGGAACTGGTCTGGCCCCTGGGCGGGTCGTCTCGGGTTCTCGAGGACGGGTCCTTCCGGGAGGGGTTCTACGTGGTCCCCGAGGCCCTCGATGTCGAGGGATCCAGGTGGCTCCGGGTCGGTTCTGCCCGGCGGGTGCAGGACGATGACTGGCTGGATGTGCTGCTGGACGACCTCCGGGAGACCCGGGAGGTCCGCTGGGTGCCCGAGGGCGAGCGGGTGGAGGTGCTGCGCTGCCTCTGGCACGGGCGGCTGCTGCTGGAGGAACGGCCGGATCGGGGGCCCTGCTCCGAGGCCGAGGACCTGCTGGCCCGGAAGGTCCTGGAAGGGGATCTGGCCTCGATGGGGGAGGCCCGGGAGGACCTGGAGGGGCTTCGGGCCCGGGTGGCCTTCGTGGCGGCCCGCCGACCCGACCTGGAGTGGCCGCCCCTCGACGGGAACTGGCAGGCGGCCGTGGTCCGGGAGGCGTGTCGGGGCTGCCGATCCCTCGACGAGGTCCGGGCCCGGGGAATCGCCTGGACGGGGACCTGGACCGACCGGCAGCGGGAGGCCCTGAGGCGCCTGGCGCCCGAGACCATCCTGCTGCCGGGAGGACGGCGCCTGCGGGTCCGATGGCGACCGGGAGAGCCGCCGTCGGTCGCGTCCCGGATCCAGGACTTCTTCGGCATGGCCCAGGGGCCGATGCTGCCCGAGGGGGGCGGCCCTCTGCGTCTGCACCTCCTGGGCCCCGGGGGCCAGGCGGTCCAGGTGACGATGGACCTGGCATCCTTCTGGCGCGATCACTACCCCGCCGTGGCACGGGAGATGCGCCGCCGATACCCCAGGCACTCGTGGCCCGAGGACCCCGCCCGGGCGTCCCCCCCGGCTCCCGGACGCAGCCGGTGAGGGGTCCGATCAGCGGACGGGCTGGCGCATGAACGTCAGGTATTCCAGGTTGCGGATCCGGTTGCGGAAGACCCCCAGGGCCAGCAACATCGAAACCATCGTGGCCCCCAGGTAGCCGAACCCCTGGAACTCCCGCCCGACGCCGAGCGTCGCCCAGGTCAGCCCGCCATTGAGGCCCAGGAAGACCATCGACACCAGCAATGCCGATCCCCGGAAATCGAAGTAGAGGATCAGGATCAGCAGGACCAGCAGGCCCCCGTGGAAGAAGGCACCCAGGGTGGCCACCCGGAAGACCGGGACCTGTTCCGGGTCGATGCCCATCAGGGACACCAGGAACGGCATCACCAGGAAGACCAGCGTCGTCACCGCGCCCTGCCAGATCAGCACGGTCCGGGCTGATTCCCGCAGGACCTTCACCATCTCCGCCCGGCGCTGCTCGATCAGGTCCAGGGGCGCCTTCTGGAGGATCGTGCCGTAGTAGGACTTGTAGCGCAGGTAGAAGTCCGTCTCGATCCGCAGCAGGAAGATGGCCAGGGTCGGCAGCAGGGTCAGGTAGGCGATGAACATGGCCGAGTCGTAGGGGAAGTGGGTGTGGAGCCACGAGTGGATCGGCACGCCGTCGGGGCCGTACCAGAACAGGATCTTGTCCACCCAGATCCCCAGGTTGTACGTCACGCCGATGAGCGCCAGCACCGGGTAGCGCCGCAGGTGTCCCAGAAATTCGAAACTGAAGGACATCTGGAAGCGGTACTCGGCGAAGATCCGGTGCATCAGCAGCATCAGCAGCAGCACCTGGCCCATCAGGAAGCCCACCGAGAGACCGTCCAGGCCGAAGAAGCGGGAGAGGACCTGGGCCAGCAGGAACGAGGCCAGGTAGCCGATTGCGAAGGCGGCGACGATATTTGCGTAGTCCTTGGCCGCCGACAGGAACAGCATCTCGATCCAGACCACGGAGATCGTCACATAGAGCCCCAGGGTCACCACCTTCTGCAGGAACGAGAATTCCAGGAAATAGAGCGCGATGGCTCCGGTCAGGGTCTGGAACAGCACCGTGGTGGCCAGGGACCCCACGAAGGCCGGGACGACGGCCTCGGGGTCTCGGAGGTAGAAGCGGTCCGAGACGAAACGCGTCACGACGAGCTGGAGCATGCCCGTCGTGATCAGGCTGAAGCAGTGGACGTAGACCACCACGACGGTGAAGAGCTGGATGTCCCGGTCCTGCAATGCCGGCATCGCAAAGATCGACAGGGCGGCGAGCCCCAGGATGCTCACGATCCAGGGTCCCGAGAAGACCAGGGCGGCGTAGGTGTAGAGCTTCAGCCATTCGGAGAAGGTCCTGCGCTGGGCCATCTCCCGGAGCCGGAAGCCGATTCCCGCCATCGATCACCCCCCGCAGAGACCGCGATACACCCCGCGGTATTCCTCCAGCATCTTCCTTCGGATGTAGTAGCGGCCCACCCGTTCCCGGCCGGTCTCGCCCATCCGCCGGGCCATCTCCGGGTCCCGGAGCAGGGCCAGGATCGCGTCGGCGGTCTCCCGGGGCGACCGGACGTTGGTGATGAACCCCGCCGGTCCCAGGGCCTCGTCGTCGCTCCCGGACCCGAGGACCAGTTCCGCGCAGGCCCCGACGCTGGTGGCCACCACCGGGATTCCGACCCGCATCGCCTCCAGCAGCACGAAGGGCTGGGCCTCGGAGATGCTGGTCAGCACCAGCACCGAGATGGACGGGTAGTGCTCCTTCATGTCCACCGCGCCGGGAAAGTCGAAGACGGGCTTCAGCGACAGCACCTTGACCAGGCGCTGGCACTCCTCCAGATAGGACTCGTCCTCGTCGGTCCCGCCCAGGACCTCGAAGCGCACCTCCGGCATCTCCTCGTGGACCATCCGGGCGGCCCGGATGAAGGTCTTGACGTCCTTGATGGGCGCCACCCGGCCCACCATGCAGACCCGCGGTGGCCCCCGGAGCTTCTCCTGGCGAGCCAGGTGCATCGCGTCGTAGCGTTCCAGGTCGATGCCGTTGGGGATGATCTCGCAGCGGTCCGGCGGGGCGCCGCCCTGGATCTGCATCTGCCGGTTGCCCTCGTAAAGGGTGAAGATGCGGGTCGCCTGGGCATAGGACAGGCGCGAGAGGACCTCGAACTTCCGCATCCAGAGATTCTGCAGCGCGCCGACCTGCCGCGTGGGCACCAGGGAGGAGGTCCGCTCCCGGTAGATCCACTGGGCCTGGGTGATCTCGATCATGCGCTCGTTGGTGTAGATGCCGTGCTCCGTGAGGACCAGGGGGGCCCCGGTCCGGATGGAGGCCACGGCCCCCAGGAGGCCCGCGTACCCGGTGCAGGTGGCGTGGTAGAGGCGGGCCGGGGGGACCTCGGCATAGAGGACCCGGAACAGCGGCAGGGCCATGAACCGCAGGGTCCAGAAGTAGTCCAGGAACGAGAAGTCCGGGAAATGCTGCCGGTACCACTGGACCAGGAGGTTCCAGAAGGGCTTCCCGTGGAAGACGTCATAGGGGGTGATCGCCTCGGGAGACCGGGGGTCCAGGGCGTGGAGGAGGTCCCGGAAGCCCGAGGTGTCGTCCCGGGACAGGTCCTCCAGGAAACGGGCGACGGCCTCCCAGGATCGGCGCTTCTGCCGGAAACGGGGGCCTCTCCAGGGGATCGATTCCATGAGGGGGATCTGCTGGAACTGCAGCACGTTGGGCGGCAGCGTGTAGCGCATCTTCCGGGGGCTTTCGATCCCGACGCCGATGTGGACCAGGTGGAAGGAGACGTCCGACAGGCTGGTCACCAGGTCATGGATCCAGGTCGAGACCCCCCCGACCACGTAGGGATAGGACCCCTCCAGGATCATGCAGACGTCCGCCTTCATGGGTTGCCCAGCACCTCCTGCAGTTGGATCAGGCGCGGGTCCTCGGGGAATCTGCCGATCCCCTCCTGGACCCATCGCCGGGCCTCGCCCAGCCGTCCCGACGTGAAGGCCATCTCCGCCAGGGCGAGGAAGATCCCCGGGTCCCGCTGCTCCCGGTTCGCCAGGTCCTCCAGCACCTCCCGGGCCTTGTCCTGGCGCCCCAGGCGGCGATAGACCTCGCCCAGCAGCGTGTCCACCTCCGGCGAGTGTCTCGGGTTCAGGGCGGCCCGGTCCAGGGTCCGCTGGGCGATCTCGTGGAAATACGGGATGATGGCCTGGTCCAGGAGGCCCGAGGAGGTGTACTCCAGCACCGTCCGGGCCAGTTCCAGGTGCCGCTCCTCCTGGGTCGGATTGCGTTCGACCTCCCGGGTCAGGCGGAAGATCCGGTCATTGAACTCCTTCTCCATCTCCGAGAGGGCGTTGCTGGCGTAGTAGCGGATCTCCCGGGACTCGTCCGTGAGGGCCTGTTTCAGCAGGGCCACCGCCTCGGCCCGGGGAAGGCGGGAGAGGGAGAGGATGGCCCCTCGCTTCAGGGGGACGTCGTCGCCGGCCAGGATCTCCCGCAGCGGCGCGATGTCCACCTCGGCCTTCAGGAAGAGGTCCGGTTCCAGGGCGCCTCGTTGGGGCAAGGCGATGGGGTCGTAGGAGATGTACTGCTGGAAGTCCTTCAGGAGGTCCCCGCCTCCCGCCTTCCGGCCCTGCATTGCGGCGTAGATCGCCAGGAAGCCCAGGAACCCGAACAGCGGCAAGGGCAGCGTCAGGCTCAGGCCCAGGACCGCCCAGGCGCGATCCGAGGGGTCCCGGAAGTTCCAGGGGCGCACGAGCCCCACGGCCAGCAGCGTCAGGGCCAGCAGGTGGGCTCCCAGGGGGAGCAGGACCCGCCAGAAGGGGGAGAGGCCGAAGTCGTGCAGCAGCAGCACGAGGGCCTCGGCCTCCAGGACCGATTCCAGCGCAGCCAGCATCAGGCCGGATGGCGTCGTGGTCCGTTCCATATCCCCTCCGGTTCTCCCGGGGCGAACCTCAGTGGGCCTCCCGCAGGTCCAACCGCTCCGCGTACTCCATCAATCGGGCCTCGGACAGGGGCTCCGAGGCGGTCGTCGTGGCCAGTCCCATCCGGATCGTGAGGCGGTCGAACCGGGACCCGTATCCCCCGAAGGTCTTTCGGAAGGCCTCGTTGATCCGGGCGGTGACGACCAGGGCCTGATGGGGCGTCGTGGACGGCAGGATCAGGCCGAAGAAGCCCGGCTCCCGGTGGATGCCCACCACGTCCATCGTCCGCAACAGGCGCTTCAGGAGGGTGCCGGTCTCCCGGAGGAAGATCCGCTGATCCCCCGGCGTCAGTTCCTGGAACTGGGGGCAGTGGACCACGAGGTAGGCGCAGTTCCCCCCGTAGCGGCGCACCCGCTGGGCCTCCTCCGTGAGCCGCCGGGACAGGAAGCGGAAGTGGAAGACCCCCGAGACCGGGTCGTCCACCCGGGCCTCCTGGGCGTCTCCCAACTGCCGGGCGTCCCCCATCGTCTTGCCGGCCCAGCCCGCAATCGTGTGGAGGTGGTTGAGCGTCATCTGGTTCAGGCGAAGGAAGGGGATTCGCTCGATCACGAGCAGCGCGAGGACCTGGTCCCGATGGGGTTCGATGATCGGGGCGCAGGCCACGATGTCCGTGGTCGTGTCGGGGTCCATCGATGCCATGCTGGCCACCTGCCTCCGCGTCAGAGCCGCCTGGACCGCCGGGTGGCTCCCGTCCAGCCGGTGAGGGAACTCGTCGGGGCGGTCCCAGCCCCGGGAGAGGCGCAGTTCGAAGGCCTCGGGGGTCGGCTGCCCCAGCACGCCACCGGGAGCCTCCACCGCGAGGTAGATGGCGAACTTCTCGGGCATCACGAACCGTTCCACCAGGTCCAGGATCGCCGGGCAGGCCTCGTCGGGGGTCTGCGTCGCGAGGCGCGTGGCGGTTTCGGAGATCCGGACCAGGGGGTCGTCGGAGGCCAGGACCCGCTGCTGCAGTTCCTCCTTGACCTTCTCGAGGACCTGCGTCCGCTGCCGGGTCTCCTCGAGTTCGGCCCGCAGCCGCCGGACCTCCTGTCCCAGGGTGGTGACGTCCCGGTTGGCCGCCTCCCGGATCTCCCCCAGCAGCAGGCCCAGGATCACGAAGAGGTAGGCCGGCAGGAACAGGGCGAAGTCCGAGGTCTGACGCACGGCCTCCAGGTCCCGGCCCCAGAAGACGTACCCCAGGTAGACCGCCGCGGCCAGGATCCCCGTGATGAAGCCGTCGAAGGTGCCGTAGCGGGAGGCCACCAGGATCACCAGGAACAGGAAGGGATGGGGGTTCACCGAGAGATAGCCCGGGTCGTCCGGAAAGGCGAACCAGTTCAGGACGATCAGCAGCAGGAGCCCCACCAGTGCCTCCGTGAGGCTGTGGATCTGCCGGGTGTATCGAGAACGTGTCCAGGTCTCCGCCGCCATCTTCATTTCTCCGATTGGGTCCGGGGACTCCCGGCCAGGCCGGACGGCTCACAGGTCGCGGTCAATGTCGAGGCCTCCATGTCCACCAGGTGACGCCCAGAGGCCGGGTGGGACGTCCGGGGGCGTCCGCCGGTCCAGCGGGGGCGACACCCCGGCGGCAACCGGACCAGGAGGGGCAGGGACCCCGGATGGCCCGAGGCCCGCCGGACCTCCAGAATACCCGGTCCCGGGCGATCGATTCGCAGGCCTGTCGCGGCCTCCAGCCGGACCATCCCGGCCGCCTCCAGGGCGGTCATGGGTCGCAGGTAGCCGAAGCGGGTCACCAGTTCCCGGCAGGCCTGCTCCCAGGCGGCCTTCAGGGACCCCCAGGGCAGCCCTCCGGAGCGTTCCGGGTCCAGGGCGTCGTCGGGGTGCAGGAAGTGGGAGGAGACCACCTGCAAGAGGAGTCCGTTGACCAGGCCCATCGCCGCCTCGCCCTCGAGGCGCATCCCCGCCCAGGTCCGGGGAAGGGCCACCAGGGAGGGCTCCTCGGTGTCGATGCCAAGGTCCTGGGAGGTCTCCACGTCCGACCCCGAGAGGACCGATGCCAGCACCTGCACCTCGGGGACCGCCTGCACCAGGGCCCGCTTGCCTGCCCGGTCGATGTAGTCGTTGGGCGGGACGTAGACTGCCGGGCGGTTCTCTGGACCGAAGAGGTCCAGGTATGCCTGTCGGGCCGCCCGGAACGACTCCCGAAGGGCGCCTTCCCCCGGGAAGGGGCGATTCACCCCGCCCGAGAGTGCCGGGGAGACGTGGGTGATGCCGTGGATGCCGATGGGGAGGCCCTGGTCGATCAGGCGTCGTGCCATCTCCAGCGAGGACTCCCGGGTCGGGCCGGGCCAGGGTTCCCCGTAGGGGCCCTCGGTGCGGTCGTCGTAGGTGAAGACCGCCAGGACCGTCGGTCGGAGGTCGTGGCGCCGGGAGAGGTCCAGCAGGGTCCCGAGGAAGTCGTCGAGGTAGAACCGGATGTCCGACTTGCCCATCGCCGGCAGTTCCCGGCCGGTCATGGGCAGGGGGCAGTCGTCGACGAACTCGAGGCGAGCCGCCAGCACTGGCATCGCAAACATCCCCTGCCCGTCGAGCAGGGCCTGGGCCAGGATGCCCAGGTAGGCCCGGTCCGCGAACTCCCAGACCCCGAGGGCCGAGACCTCCCCTGCATCCTCCCGGCAGCGCCATGCCAGGGGCACCTCGGGGCCGGCCCCCGGCGCGGCCCGGCCCCGGATCCAGGCCGTGCAGGACTTCCGGATGGCCGGTGCCAGGGCATTCCAGGCATCCTCGTCGTCCACGGTCACCTGGAAGCCGTCCAGTCCCGGAAAGGCCGAGGCCTCGAACTGCAACTGACGGATGCGGGCGGGGACCGCCGGGGCTCCGGGAGTCCCGCCGATCACCGGGGCCAACTGGGGGTTCCGGAGGGGCAGGGGCGCCACCACGCGCCCCCCTTCCGAGAGGTACTGGGTCAGCAGGCCCTTCAGGTATCCGTCGAGGGGCGAGGGGACCTCCGGCAGCGCCAGCACGACGGATCGGAATCCCCGGAGGTCGCAGGGACGCAGCCAGGCCCCCTGGTCCACCTGCACCGTGGCCAGGGAGATCCCGAGGTAGGAGGCGGCCTGGGAGAGGCTCTTCAGGACCCGGCGGGAATCGCTGGACGAAGGGTCGTGGATCACGAGCGGGGTGCCTGGCGCCCGGGGCCCCAGGGCCAGGGCCTCCTCCAGGAAGGGCCGGAGGTCCAGACCGGACCGGAGCCTCGGGGGGTCGTCTTCGACAAAGAGATACCGTGTGAGCGCCAGGCCCCCCATGGCGCTGGTGAAGACCGGAGCCGACCGGGGTTCCGCGGGGTCGGTGCGCTGCCCCGAGACCCAGAGGTGGACATCGGGCCGGATCGGCGTGATCTGGAAGAAGTGCCGGACGTCCTGGGCCCGTACGGCATCGGGGGCCCCGAGGCGCGGGTCCTGCACCCGGGTGGTGAAGCGGGTGGGGTCGTCGGTCCACCAGGCGTCGTAGCGGACCCCCAGCGGGCGGAAGACCCGGTTCACCTCCTCGGCCGGCAGGAAACTCCCGTCCCGGTCCTCCTGGAATGCGCCGAAGGAACCCAGCACCACGTAGCGGATCCCGTGCTGGATCAGGTCGGCGGCGAAGGCCACGTGGGCCCGCGCATCGGGCATCCGACCGTCTCGGAATCCCGTCACGACGCCCCGGATGCCCGAAAGGTCCCCGGGAGCCCCCTCGGCCCAGTCCCACCAGCGAACCCCGAGGCCCATGGCCGCGAGGGTCTCGGCCACCGGTCCCACCAGGGGATTCCGGTCCTCCCGGGCTTCCTCCCGGGAGTCGTAGATCAGCAGCACCCGGTCGCCGGGAACCAGCGCCAGTGTCTCGGCCTCCCGAAGGGGCGAGGCCGCCACCGGACCGGCCAGCAGCACCAGGGGCATCAGCCAGGGCAGGGGGCTGCGCACCCTCGGACGATTCCGCCAGGGCGCGTTTCGCCAGCCGGAAGGAGCGATGGCTTTGTTGCCATCGCGACATCGTCGCGCCTCCGGATGGGCGGAGCCCTTCCCCTCCTTCCGAGGATGGCCTTGGGCCGGCACACGGCGAATGCTGGGGCGGCGGGTCACGAGCCCTCCTCCCGTCGGTCCTGATCCGGGTCAGGCCTTGCCTTCCTTGCCTTCTTTCGACAAGGCCCGGAGGCGCAGGATGATCAGCAGGATGAGGACCGGGGTCAGCACGAAAAAGACCAGATAGGCCATGTTGTATCGTGGGGCCACCGAGGCCGGCTGAGGCACCTCCAGCACCGGGACCAGTTTCCCCTCCCGGTCCTCGAAGCGAACCTTGGCCGGGTCGAAACGCTGGACCGCGTCCTGTTCCGGCGGAGGGAGGAGCACCTTCAGTTCATCGGGGTCCAGCACCGCCGCGAGGGTCCCCCGGACCCACTCCACCTTGCCGGACTGATAGAGGTGGGTCGAGGCCCGCAGCAGTTCCCGGTCGCCCGTTCCGGTGACCGCCAGCACGCGCTGGCCCTCGGGACGACGGACCAGGGAGAGGAAGCCGGCGGTCTTCCAGAGGTCCTCCCGTCCCAGGGGTTCCCGGTTCACCATCTCGGGCGGAAGCAGGGACGAGAGTTCCGGCTGCCCTTGCAACTGGCTGATGGGACCGACCAGGATCAGGTTCCACTGGGCCCGTTGCTCCGGGGAGAGGGACTGGAAGGGGCCGAAGAAGAGGTCCACGAAGTTCGGGGACCGGAGGCTCTGGCTCAGGTAGGCCACCACGTTGAAGGCCGCCGTCAGGATGCCCGGGGTCGGCGACCCGGCCAGCACCATGGCCAGCCGGTCGAAGCGGTTCCACCGGAGCAGCATGTAGGGGTAGTTGGCCAGGGTCTCGCCGCTGGCGCTGTCCACCGGCAGGTAGAGCAACGTGTCGTTGTGCAGGGAAAACCAGGCCATTTCCGGGTGGTTGTAGTAGCAATCGGGATCCCCGATGTCCAGGAACAACTCCAGTTCAAAGGTCAGGAAGCGGGTATTCAGGTACTCGATGGGGATCTTGATGTCCCAGGTGTTCCGGGCGGCCGTCTCTCGGCTCAGGCGAAGGCTCCGGACCGGCTCCCCGTTGACCCGCAGGAGCAGAGACGAGGACTGGGGAAGCAGGACCTCGCTGTGGCTCATGCTCAGGCGCAGGAAGGCGCCGTCCTTCACCTTGCCGACGAAGGGGTTGGGCAGCGTGAAGGAGATCGAGTGGTAGAACTTGCCCCGGGCCAGCAGGTCCGACATCTTGAGGTCTTTCAGGCGGACCAGGAAGGCCGCCTCCTCCTCCGCGATGGGGGCGGTCTCGAAGTAGGGGGCCTTGTCGAAGACCGCGGCGGGACCCTTCAGGGCCGCGAGGCTGGCGGGGGTCCGCAGGTGCGACGACAGCAACTGGAGGGCGGCGTCGTCCCGTCCGGTGGCCACCAGCAGCCGCCGGAAGGGATTCAGCGGGGAGGCGAACTCCATGAGCACGCCCCCAGGCTCCTGGGCCAGTTCTCCGAGGGGGGCAGGGACCTTCCACGGGGCCCCGGTGGCTCGCTTCACGACCTCGGGTCCGCCGGCAATGATCACCTGCCTGGACCGGACGTCGGCCGGGTCCGCCTGGTCGATGGGCACCACCCGGAACTCGCCGCTGCCCACCCCGATTCCCTGCCCGAGGGCCACGGCCAGCGCCCCGATCAGGTCCATCTCCGCCTGGGAAGGAGACGGGGACGTGAGCACCACCGCGTGGACCCGCTCCTTCTCCTCGGTGTAGAGCAGGTCGGGATTCGCGTAGTCCTGGGGAAAGCCCTGGAGGTCGGGACGGATCTCCTTCTCGTTGTAGTTCACCACGAGCCGGGACTCCCGCTCCAGCAGGGTCCACAGGGCCGGGTTGTGCACGTCATCGCAGAGGTCCTTCAGTTCGGACCGCATCTTGATCACGAGGGTCAGCACGTTCATGCCACCCTTCAGGAAGCGCCCCGGGATCGGCAGGTTCAGCACCGCGTTCCGCAGATTCGTGTTGTCCAGGTAGATGCTGTCCACGGCGCTGCCGTTCACCAGCACGCTCAGGGTGGACAACTGTCGGACCAGGATGGGGGTATGGGAGAACCGGAGTTCCAGGGCCGCCGGCTGCGGGAACTCCCAGTCCTCCGACAACTCGAACCAGAACTCCTTGGTGATGTAGACCCCCTTCACCGTGGCGTTCTGTCCCTGCATGAAGTCGATCGAGACCGTTCGGGCCGCGATGTCGGGGCTTGCGGCCAGCACCGCCAGGACCGCGAGGCCCTGGAGCCCGATCAGGAAGGAGGATCTGGTCATGGTCGGTCCCACCCTCTGCGAGGAACGATGGAAGGCTAACAGCATTCCTGCCTTTGGACAAGCGTCTTCCAACCCCTGCGATGCCTGCATGGTTCCTGGAACAGACCGGGATCGGGTCCTCAGAACCGGAAGGCGGCCCGGGCGATCACCGAGAGGGTGGAGAGGCGCCCCACGGGGACTCCTCCCAGGGTGGTGGTGTCCGGGCGGCTTCCGCTCCAGATCGGCGCGTTGACCGCGAGGGCCAGACGGAAGAAGGCGATGTGGAACTGGAGGCCGCCGGTGACCGAGAGGACGTCGAAGGCCTCGGCGTTCTTGAGGGAGACCATGCCGTTCAGTTCCGCCAGGATGTTGATGAAGATCCGGGGAAGCACCACGGTGCCCAGGCCGTACTTGAGCACGTGGGTCGAGGCGTGGACGGGATGATCCCGGACTCCGATTCCGGCCAGGTACTCCAGGTGTGCCATCACCGCGATCCATCCCCCGACGTCGAGGCCCACCACCAGGTAGGGGGCCAGGGTCAGGTACTGGTGCAGCACCTTCGGGGCCTGGAAGAGGTCCGCCCGGGCGGAACGGTCGGCGGCTCGGGTGCCTGTCGGGAGGTAGCCCGTGAGGCCTCCGGTGACCCCCAGCGCCAGCCCCTGTAGGGACCAGGCGCCCCCGGACCGGAGGTCCACCGTCATGTTGCCGAAGTCTGCATCCGTTGCCCCATCGCCGACTCTCACGGTGAAGGGGAACGAGAGACCGACCTCGACGTAACGGGTGTTCAGCGACGCGAAGGGCTCCATGAGCAGGTTCACGGCGTCGTCGGCCCTCGCGGCGATGCGGGCCGCCTGGACCGCCTGGCGCCGTTCCTCGGGGGTCGATTTCGACACGTAGGAGGCGACCGTGTCCAGGACGTTCGGGTCCGTGACACCGGCCTCCCGCAACTTCTGGACCACCTGGTCCTTTGTGAGGGAGGCGGCCGCCTCCATCTGGTCCCAGGTGGCGTCAGGGACCTTCGCCAGGGCATCGAATCCCTGCTGAACCGCCTCCTCGCAGTTCGGGACGCCCGCGGCGCAGGCCTTCTCGGTGGCCTGCTGCTCCAGTTCCTTCTTCACCGTTCCCAGGGCTGCCGCCATGGGCGACACCCCGATGTCCAGGCCGACCCGGAATCGCCGGGTCTCCACGGCCGGCTTCAGGCTGCGGCCCGTGAGCATCTCGGCCCCGTCGAAGGGCTTGTGCTTCGCCAGGACGCCCGCCGGACACGCCAGCAACACCACCAGGACCCACCACCGTCTCATGGGAGTCCCTCCCGCTGGAGGTTTGAGACGCGACCATTCTAGGAGAATCGGGGCCCTCCTGCCCAGGGGCCCCTCACGGGGCCGGTGCGGCCGGCGGCGGTGGGGGCGGGATCTGCCTGCGGCTGTAGGAGTAGCCGAAGGTCAGCAGCAGCATGTTCTGGACCTGCCAGTCCTGGACCAGCTGGGGCTGCCGGAGGGCCTTCAGGATGTAGTCCAGGGAGGCCCACTCGACCAGCTTGAAGGAGAGCATCGCCCCCAGTTCCACGTTGGTCAGGTCTCCGAGGTTCCGCTTGTCCCCCGCGGCCTTGTCGCTGCGGTAGAACGGCACCAGGACGTCTCCGTAGGCCCGGTACTTGACCTTCCCACTGTAGGCGGTCCCGCTGAGGGCCATTCCTGCCTCCAGGCCGGCCTGGACGTAGGACGACAGGCGAATCACCTCGATCCGGTCCGCCGTGGTGGCATCGTCCTTCAGGGCATACTGGCCGTCGGCGAAGACCTGGGTCGATCCGCCACCGACCAGGATCAGGATGTCCAGATAATCCTTCCGGTAGGGGTTCAGGAAGATGCCCGCCGACTCCCGCAGCGTGGTGGGCAGGAAGGACTCCGAGAGGCGGAAGCGCTTGCCGGTCTCCTGGCGCGGATTGCCGGTGTCCGGGTCCGTCTCGTTCTGGATCTCATAGAGCGTCGGGGTCGCCCGGTAGTCGGCCCCTTCGAAGATGGCCGTCAGGACTCCGGCCCGGACGAAGGGGCCGACCCAGGGGGCCTTCACCGGGTGGTAGTAGTAGGCCGTCTCGAAGCGCAGCGTGTCGGCGGTCTTCATCAGGGCCCGGACCGGCGGACCATAGGAGAAGGTCTCCAGCAGGCTCAGGGAGTTGCGCCAGTCATGCTCCCCCAGCAGGTATCCGATGTCCCCGTCGAAGGCCCCGCCGATCTGGAACTGGTTGCCCTCCTGTTGACCCACGACCTTGCGGTTGTTGGTGAAGTTCACGTTGGCACCGACCCGGAGGGACCCGTGCCATCCAGGCTGGTCGTCGGCCGGAGACGCCGGCGGGGCCACGTATTCCTTCTCCAGGGCCTGGGCCACGGTCGAACACGCCAGGATTCCCAGGAACAGCATCCGAGAGGTGCGTCTCATCCCATCCTCCTGCTTGCGGTGGCCATCGAGTCAGGCACAACCGTATCACGGATCGCCTGCAGAGTGAAAACCAGGCTCGTCGATCAGCGGAAGGAGAAGGCCACGGAGGCCGCGGCGCCGCCCGGGATGGGGGTCACCGAGGGGATGGCCCGGGGGAGGGAGAGACTCGTGGAGGGATCAGGGGCCGGACGGGACGGGAAGGCCGTGAAGGCTGCGATGACCGCTCCGGCCCCGGCGGCCATCAGCCCGACGCCGTACCATCCCTCGTGGTAGTCGGAGCCCTGGGCCACCTTGCCGCTGCCCTTCATGCCGAAATACCACCCCGACAACCCGGCCCCGGCCAGCAGCGCCGCCGATCCCAGGCCGAAGGTGACCCATTTCCCGACGGAGGGTCTGGCCGGTTCCGGGGCCCGGGTGACCTCGAGGGGCGAACCCAGTCGACAGGAGACCTCGAGCACCTGTCCAGGCGCGACCTCGAACATCGTCGCAAACGGGGCGTGTCCCGGCTTCACGCACAGGATCTTCCGGCGCCCGGCACCGACCTCGATGGGAGCGGTCCGGTTCGACGTTCCGGGCACCCCCTCCGGCGCGAACTCGCGGTCGTCCAGGCGGACGATGGTCTCCTCGAAGGAGTCCTGGTCCGTCGTGATGACCACCTGGCCCATCAGGCGTTCCAGGGACACCGCGACCCGGTGGGGGCCCTTGGGGGGCACCGCATGGTCCTCCACACGACTTCGATGGCCCGGGGCCTGGAACTCCAGGCGATGGAGGCCAGGTGTCAGGCGCAAGGTCGCCGGGAGACGGTAGGTCGCCACCTGGTCCACCGTCACCTCGGCCCCCGGGGCATCGGCCTCCAGCAGCACCTCGACAGGGTTGGCCTGGCGGGCCTTCAAGGAATCGATGGCCTTCTGGACCCGCGCCTGCATCTTGGGGTCGTCCCGGGGGATGGACTGGTAGACGGCCAGGGCCTCCCCAAGCCGGCCCAGGCGGTCCAGGCACTCGGCCTTCCGGAGCAGGATCTGGGGGGCCGGGAAGACGGCCTGTGCCCGATCGAACCACTCCAGGGCCTTCACGCAGTCCCCCGCCTCCATGGCCGCGCGTCCTTCCTTGAAATAGGTGAAGGCCTCCAGTTCCTCGGGGCTCTGGGCCCGGGAGACGAGCGGGGCCATCACCAGGCCGGCAAGCACCATCCAGGAGGACGCTCTCATCGTGGCCCCCTCATTCATCCCAGTTCACCGCGGGTTTCTTCGTGGGCCGGGCCGGGGTCGGTCCGGGCTCCGGTCCCGGCTTGCGTCTGACCCCGGGGGTTCTTGCCGCGGGCGCCGGGGCGCTGGTTCCCTTCTGCAACTGCCATGTGAGGTCGCGCCTCCCGGAGGAGGCCAGGTCCTGGGGCAGCAGGGTCACGGTCAGGTCCCGATAGCCGGGGGCCTTCAAGGTCAGGCGCAGCAGCGGGTCCGTCGGGCGGATCGTCAGACGGTACGGGGTCCGGCCCCGGGGCGTGCCATCGAGCAGGACCTCTGCTCCCGGTGGGTCGGTCAGGAGGCTGACCTCCAGGGGTTCGGCGGCGGGGGATGCCGCCGCTGTCGGCGCGGGGCTCGAAACGGCAGGCGCCGCAGGGGCGGCAGGCGCCGTGGTCGACGGGATGGCGCCGTCCGGGGCCGGGGAGGGCTCGGCGACTGGCTCCGGTCGGGGCGGCTCCGGGTCGCCCGGCGACCGCGAGACGACCGCCGGAACGGTCCCGGTGGATTCCGGGGCCACGCCGGACGGGGTCCGGGACCCCACAAACCACCACCCGGCTGCCCCGGCTCCCGCCAGGACGACCAGTCCAACGGCCACCCGGACGGCCCTCGAGGCCCCGGAACTCGGCGTCGGACCACCCGCCGTCGCCAAGGGGCCGGGAGGCCTGGCGGGTCCCGGGGCCGCCGCGGGGATCGACCCGATGGCCTCCTCCTTCGGCAGCAGCAGGGTCTCGGGAGGGCCATCGGACAGGAAGACGATGTCCTCTTCCGTCTGGTTCCGGGTTGCCTGGGGCCGGGGGGCCACGGGAACCTGGGGAATTGGTGTCGCCGGGCCTGGCCCCTGGGGAGGGGGAGTCGCGGTCCGGACCTCCCGCGGGATCTCCAGCAGCACCGTGGCCGCCTCGGGAACCGGTTCCGATGGCCCGGTGGCCGGCAGCAGGGGCAGGACGCGATCCGGCAACGGGGCGAGGCGATCGGCGGCCTCCAGCCACTTCTGCATCGTCTGGGGGCGTTGGTTCGGGTCTTTTTCCAGCATTCCCGCCACCAGGTCATCCAGGTCCTTGGGGACGTTTCCCACGCGGTGGGAGAGCCTGGGGGCCGGGTCATGGATGTGGCGCATCACGATGGCCACGGGGGTCGATGCCCGAAACGGCGGATCTCCGGTGATCATCTCCACGAGCATGCATCCCAGGGAATAGAGGTCGGCCCGACCGTCCACGGCCCGCTCCAGGGCCTGTTCCGGGGCCAGGTAGAGAGGGGTCCCCAGGAGGTCCCCGGCCCGGGTCAGGGGCTCCTCCCCGGGCTGTTCCGACAGGAACTTCGCCACCCCGAAGTCCAGCACCTTCACGAAGTCCGCCTCCCCGTGCAGGCGGGTCAACAGGATGTTCTCGGGTTTCAGGTCCCGGTGGACCAGCAGTTTCCCGTGGGCCTCGGCCAGGGCTCGGGCGACCTGCCGGCCGATGTGCAGGGCCTGAGTCGGCGGGAGGCGTTTCTCTCGATCCAGCACGTGGCGCAGGGAGTCCCCCTCCAGGTACTCCATTGCCAGCCACAGGAAGCCCTCCGAGGACCGGCCGGCGTCCAGCACCCGGACCGTGTTCGGGTGGTTCAGGCGCGCCGTGGCGCGGATCTCCTGGAGGAAGCGCCGGGACCTGGGTTCGTCGCCCCCGATCGGTTCCTTCATCACCTTCAGGGCCACCACCTGTTCGGTCACCAGATGGGTCGCCCGGAAGACCACGGCCATGCTGCCGCGGCCCACTTCGGCCTCCACCCGGAAGCGGTCCTCGAAGATCTGGCCGGTCAGGGAGGTCGGGTCGTGCATGGATGCTCCGTCACGATGGTCTCAAGGAGTCTTCCGTCCTCGCCGCCGGGCGGGGGTCCGCCTCGCGGCCAGGGACTCCCGCGCCGGGTCTTCGCTCTCCACGGCGGCCCCGGGGCATCGCCGCTCCAGTTCTGCGACCCGCCGCTGCAGGTCCTCGACGTCCCGGCGCAGCGGCGCAAAGGATCGGATGGCCGCGAGCATGGTCTGGAACCGATCGTCCGCCCGGCGCTGGAAGTCCTCGATCGCCCGGCTGGTCCCCGTCAGGAACTCGCGGACCTCCTCGGTCTCGGACTGGATCAGGCGCTGGACGGTCCGTTCGGCCTCTTCCCGAATCGTGGCCACCGGGGCCAGTTTCTCCTTCAGGTACTCCCCGGAGGACTGGAGCAGGGTCGCCAGGCGATACCCCTGGAACGGGGACCGGGTCCGCTTCTCTTCCCCGACGAGCACCTGGGCGATCGTCACTCCGGTGATGTCCTCGCCGGTCTTCGAGTCCACCACCCGGACCTCCCCGCCGGCCTTGAGGAAGGCTCCAATCTCTTCCAGGGTGATGTAGCGGCTGGCCTCCGTGTCGTAGAGTTTCCGATTCGGATACCGGCGGATGGTCTTCATGGCCTCCCTTTCCTTCCGGAACGGCAGGGGGATTGTAGCGCCCTTTCGGGATTTCCGGTCAACCGGTGTCGGATTCCCGGAGGGACCGCTGGACCGCGACGGTCACGGGCGCCAGGATGCCGGGACGATGCCGGTGACCGTCGACTCGGGAAGGTCTCCGACCACCGTCTGGACCAGCCCTTCCGCGGGGTAGGTGACCACGGTGAGCCCGTCTCGCTGGCCGATGCGGGCGGACCGGGGCAGATCCTCCCCGTCCGGGGCATACTGGGTCACGCTGAGGGGGTGTCCCGAGGCGTCGTAGAGATAGACCACCGCGGGCCGCGTCCCGACCCGGGCGATCCGGGCCCCCAGCAGCCGGACGCCGGGCTGGTCCGGCAGGGGGATGCGGACCGGAAAGGGAACGCGTCCCTGCAGGAAGGACACCACCGTGGCCCGGTCCCCCTGGACCTCCGGGCCCGAGACCGCCAGATGGGCCGCCACGGCATGGTCCTCCAGGGGCTTCAGGTCGTCGGGTCGGGGCCACAGGACCCACCCCAGGGGCAGCACCAGGACCAGGGAGGCCGCCAGGGCCAGGGTCCCCCGCCAGCCGGGTGCCCGATGGGTCCTCAGGCGATGGACCACGGACTCCCGGAGACTGCTCGGTGCCCGGACCTCGCCAAGGCGCTGGCGCACCAGGGTTCGGAACCGGATCCACTCCGTCACCTGGATGCGGCAGGAGGGGCAGGCGGCCAGATGGGCCTCCATCCGGAGGCGCTCCTCGGGGGCCATCTCCCCATCGAGGTAGAGGTCCTCGTAGCGAATCGCCTCTTCACAGGTCATGGCGTCCCTCCCGCGTGGCAACCAGGGGGATGACCTGGCCCGGCCCCCGGTTCGGCGCCTCGTGGGGGCGCTCCTGCAGTGTCTCCTGGAGGATGCCCAGTGACTCCCCGAGCAGCGACCGGAGCATCCTGCGTCCTCGGTGGATCCGGGACATCACGGTCCCGATGGGGGTCCCCATCACCTCAGCGATCTCCTGATAGGAGAGACCCTCCACGTCGGCCAGCACCACCGCCTCCCGGAAGTCCCGGGGCATGCGTCCCAGGGCCTCCTCGATCCGGTCCCGGGTGGCGGCCAGGAGGACCGCATCCTCGGGAGAGCGATAGAACGGCCGGTCCTCCCATCCCAGTTCCTGGATGGCGCCCAGGGACTCCTCCAGGTCCACCTCCCGGCCATCGGTCCGGCGGCGGTTCAAGAAGACGTTCTTGAGGATCCGGAAGAGCCAGGCCTTGCAGCGGGTCCCCTCGGTGTAGGAGTCGAAGGCCCGGAATGCCCGCAGCATCGTCTCCTGGACCAGGTCGTCCGCCTCGGCGGCGTCGCGGGTCAGGGCCAGGGCGAAGCGATAGCAGGCATCCAGGTGAGGCAGGGCCTCGCGCTCGAAGCGCCTTCGTCGGTCTGCGTCATGGAAGGGCCACATCGGGAACCTCCACCAGCCGGTCGGAGAACACCCGACCGGCCACGGTCATTCCCGCGGGGAGTCCTCCGGAGATGGTCACCCGCAGATGCAGGGACAGGAGGGAAGTTCGACAAGGGGAATCAGGACGCACTTCACGGCGAGACAGCCGATCTGGGGCGGCGTGGGGACGCAGACGACTCCCTGGGCGTCGCACCAGTCGCCCCCTGTAACGCACTTGCCTCCCGAGCAGGTGTCGTTGACCGTGCACCCGTTGTTGTCGTCACAGGGAGCGCCGTTGTTGGGGGTGGAGGTGCAGGTGCCGGTCTTGGGGTCGCACCGCTCGTTGATCGTGCAGATGTTGTCGTCGGTGCAGTCCTTCAGGGGTCCCGAGATGCAGGACCCGTTGCTGCAGTAGTCGTTGATCGTGCAGGGGTTGCCGTCCTCGCAGGGGCGCGTGTTGTTGTTGTGCATACAGGTCCCGCTTCCCGGGTCGCAGAAGTCGTCGGTGCAGGGGTTGCCATCGTCGCAGTTCTTCTGGGTGCCGCCCTTGCAGATGCCGGAGGCATCGCAGTAGTCGTTGATCGTGCAGGGGTTCAGGTCATCGCAGGGGCCCTGGTAGGGTTCGAAGACGCACTCCAGGGAGCCGGGGTCGCAGAAGTCCTTCGTGCAGGGGTTGCCGTCGTAGCAGAGTCCTTCGTCGGTCTGGCCGTCGCAGTTGTCGTCCATGCCGTTGCAGGTCTCTCGGGTGGGCACTCGGGCGTCGCAGTTGGCGATGGCCCCCTGGATGCAGTCTCCCTGGCCCATGCAGGTCCCGAACTCGTTCTGGCGGGTGCAGGGGAACTTGCCCTGCAACTCGTCGGTGAGCCCGTTGCAGTCGTCGTCGATGCCGTTGCACAACTCGGACGCCGGCGTCCGGGCGTCGCAGTCCGTCAGACCGTTGATCAGGCACCGCCGGACCCCCGTGCAGATTCCCTGGTCGTTGGCCCGGAAGCACTCGGTCTGGAGGCCCAGCGTGATGGCCCTGCCGGAGCACTGGCACTCGCCGTCGTTCTCCGGGACGCACTGCCGGGCCGTGCCGCCGGAGGGTTCCTTGACGTCCTGGCAGACGTAGCCCTGGGGACAGCGCCCGTCCCCCTGGCAGTCGGCGCCGCAGAACTTCCCGTTGGTCCCCCGGTCGATGCACAGGGCCGTCCCGCCGGTGAAGTCGCTGTTGCAATCCTTGGTCTGGAGGCAGGGGTCGCAGAGGGTCAGGAACAGGGGCGTGCAGATCGAGATGGGCTCGCCGCCGATGCTGATGGTCTTGCACGTCCAGTCTGCGGGGCAATTCTCCACGCAGGTCTTCGTGCAGATCCGGCCCCGGGGGGACTCGACGCAGAACCCCGAGTTGCACTGGGCGTTGTCGGTGCACGGATAGCCGAACTCCCCGGGCTCTGGCGGGACGTCCTCCTCCGCCGTGGTGCCCTCGTCCGCAAGGGGCAGGTCCCGCCCCTCGTCCGATTCCAGGTCCGACCGCTCGTCGATGCCCAGGTCCTGGACTCCGAGGTCCCTGCCGGGGCCCGGGTCGATTCCCGGTTCAGAGCCGTTGCTGCCGCCGCAGGCGAGCAGTCCCGAGAGCAACAGACCACCAAGCCGGAAGGATGCGCGAGACATGGAACTCCCCCCCAAGTGCGACTGTAGGATAGAGAAAAAGCCGGGTCTGCACAACCGGTTGGGTTCGTCTCGGGTTTCGACCCAGGAGCGTTCAGCCCGGGCCACGTCTTCAGGGCGGCCCCGAGAGGGGATGCTGCCGCTGCAGCAGGCGGCCTCGACAATCCTCCGGGGCCAGGGTCGGGCGGACCTCCCGATAGGCCTCGCAGGTCCGGGCCAGGCGGTCCTCGGTCCGGGGCACGAACGCCAGGCCGTTGAACAGGACGTCCGCCTCGTCCTGGTGCAGCCCCGAGTCGTGCAGCAGCCGGGCCAGGGCGAGGCGGAACTCCCACTTGGCCGGGGCGATCTCGATGGCCCGATGCATCGCCAAGACGGCCCCCGGTCCGTCCCCTTCCCGGGCTCGGGCCATGCCCAGATTCGCCCACATCAGGGCATTCCGGGGGAAGACCCGGAGGGTCGCCATGGCGATGGTCCGGTCGTCGCGCCAGTCCCGGTCCCGGATGGCCGTCGCCGCGGCCAGCAGCAGCAGGAGTCCCATCACGAGGACCGGGGCGGTGCGTCTTCGGGCGTGCCAGACCCAGGCCAGACCCAGCCCGCCCAGGAGGTGCACTCCGACGCTGGCCCCGTAGGCCAGTCGTTCCGCCATCGGGATCATCAGGGGCACCAGATGGGTGGCCGGCAGCAGGAACACTGCGGTCCAGGCCAGGGCCCAGCCGGCGGATCGACGGTCCGGGTCGTCCCGGGTCAACAGCCAGGGCGTTGCGGCCAGGACCGCCCCGAGGGCCAGGACCCCCCACGCCGCGCCGAGGTCCCAGGGGGAGGAGACGAGGGGGATCGACTCGTAGGAGTAGTCGGTGGAGAGGGGGTGCGGAACCACCATCAACCACAGGTAGCGCCCCATGATCGACAGCCAGGTCCAGATGGTCGTGCCCCAGGGGACTCCGGCGAAGTAGTGCAGGGGACCCGGGTCGATGGTCCCGCCCAGGGCATGGATCCGCAGGGCGATGGCCGCCGCCAGTGACGGCAGGAAGGCCGCCAGGAATCCCCCGATGGCGGGCCCCAGGGGGCGGCCTCGGTGGTCCCGGGGCAGCAGCCAGAGACCAGTGAAGACCAGCAGGGGGCCCGCGCTCTCCTTGGCCAGCAGGCCCGCGAACCAGGCCACGGAGGTCGCCAGCAGGAAGGGCCGGCGCCCCCCGAGGAGCCAGCGCCGGAAGGCCAGAAAGGCCAGGATCGAGAACGTCGTGGCCAGGACCTCGGACCGGTTTGCGATGGACGACACCGCGTCGGAGTGCAGCGGGTGCACCGCGAAGAGCAGGGCCCCCAACAGCGCCGCGAGACGACGATCCGGCCACAGCACGCGTCCCAGGGCGAGGACCGCCAGGCAGGCCCCGAGGTGGAGCAGGAGGTTTCCGGCATGGAACCAGGGGGCCTGCGGTCCGTGGAGGGCCCGCTGCAACGCCAGCGTGATCGTCGTCAGGGGCCGATAGACGCGGTAGGCGTCGCTGTCCACCTGCCAGCGGTGGGAGAAGGCCTCCAGGGCCCGGCCCGGGTCCATCACCAGGGGGTTGTCCAGGATGGCCTGGTGGTCGTCGAGCACGAACCCGTTGGCCAGGGATCCGCCGTAGGCCGCCAGACAGGCCAGGGCGAGGAGGGCGACCGGAGCCAGGGTCCCCTGGGCCTGCCGCCGGAACGCCTCCTCGATCCCGTGCCGCAGCGCCCTCATGGGGCCGATCCTGCGGGAGGGGACCGCACGGCGTCAAGCCGCCGGGGGGCGTGTGCGCTCCCGGGTCATGCGTGCTGGCGAGCGGGCGGTCCTCGGGCATGGGCCGGCAGGAAACGATGGAGTCATTCCGGGGAAGCAGCGGGACCGGCGCGGCAGGTCGAGGCCGTTACCGGAGGCGACCCTCCACCGTGGCCCAGTTCACGTTCTTCCAGAAGGCCGCCACGTAGTCGGCCCGCTTGAGGCCGTAGTCCAGCATGAAGGCGTGCTCGAAGACGTCCATCACCAGGATCGGCCGGGCCCCGGCGGCGTGGCCGGCGTCGTGCTCGTTGATCCAGAGGTTGAACAGGTGCCCCGTGGTCTCGTCCTGGTAGAGGACCACCCACCCGATGCCCCGCATCGTGCCGATGGCGTCGAACTCCCGCTTCCAGTTCTCGAAGGAACCCCAGGTCTTCTCCACCGCGGCGGTGAACGCCGGCCCCGGACCGCCGCGGCCGGCGCCGCCCAGGTTGTCGAAGTAGTACTCGTGGAGCCGCATGCCGTTCCACTCCCAGCCGAACCGGCGCCGCAACTCCGCGTAGTCCGGGCCGAACTTCCCCTCCCGGACCAGGGCGTCCAGCATCTCGGCCAGTTTGTTCGTGTTCGTGACGTAGCCGTTGTAGAGGGTGAAGTGGTTCTTGAGCAGGGCCTCCGAGAAGCCCTCCATGCCCAGCAGATGATCGTAGTTTGTTGCCGTGTAGGCCATCGGAACCTCCTGTGTGATGTCCTGGAACCTGCCTGTTGGACAGGGCGTCCAGATAGTGGGGCGCGGCGGTTCCCTTGGCAAGGGGCGCCGGGGACTCGGGGCAGCGACGTCAGTAGACCAGCGACTTCCCGGCGTTGGGACGCCCTGCGATCGATTTCAGCGTCCGTTCGATCGCGGAGGCCGCTTCCCGGATGGGCTCCTCGGTGCCGCCCAGGTAGACGCGCCCGAAGGCCCCGAAGGTCTCCAGTTCCAGCAGGTTGATGGGGGCCGCCTTCTCGGCCTCGTTGGCCGCGATGGCGGCGTAGGCCGCCGGGTGGACCTCCAGGATGTAGAGGGTCTCGTTCTCCAGCAGGAACTGGCCGTGGCGCATCCGGTTGATCAGGTGCGTCTGGTAGTTGTCGATCCCGGTGATGAACTGGTGGGAGGCAATCCGTGGCGTCAGGCGGTCGGTCTCCTCCATGCCCAGGAAGTCCAGGATGGCCTTGCCGGCCTCCCGGACCTGGCCCTGGTCGTCGTGGTGGACCTCGATCATGCCGTAGGCCCGCTCGATGACCTGCATGCCGGGGATCACGGCGGTGCGCTTGAGGGCCACGTCCAGCAGCCGGTTGACCTGCAGCGCCGGCTCGATCTCGACGAAGAGGGCCGCCTGGTGTTCCAGCGGCAGGAACCCCCGGGCCACGGTCGCCAGAAAGGATGCCAGTTGCGGCTGCATGTCGTCGATCAGCGTGAAGGTCCGCAACTCGATCGGTCGCTGCATCGTCGTCTCTCCTTGGGGTGCCCGGGCCCTAGCGAATCATCAACGGGCCCTTCCGCACCTTCTCCATGAGCAGCATGAGGCCGTCCATCACCTGCTCCGGGCGCGGGGGGCAGCCCGGGATGTAGACGTCCACCGGGATCACATGGTCGATGCCCGGGATCGCCGCGTAGTTGTCGTAGAAGCCGCCGCTGGAGGCGCAGACCCCGAAGGAGATGACCCACTTCGGGTCGCACATCTGCTCCCAGACCCGCCGGAGCACCGGCCCGTTCTTGTGGGTCACGGTGCCCACCACCCAGAGAAGGTCGCTCTGCCGGGGCGAGAACCGCGGGATCTCGGCGCCGAACCGGGAGATGTCGAAGTGGGCGCAGTTGACGGACATGTACTCCATGCCGCAGCAGGCCGTCACGAAGGGGTACTGGAAGAGGGAGTACTGGCGCCCCCAGTTGATGGCCGCCCGGACCGTCGAGGTGAAGAAGCCTTCCTGCACGGTGTCCTGGGAATCGCCCATGCCTCCTCCCGGTGGCTGCCCGTCGGCCTCGCTCATTATCCGAAGGAGGGGGCCCCTGTCAATCGAGGCGACGGCCGGCCGGTCGGTCCCCTCCCCATTTTTTCGTCCTTTCGATATACTGACTTCGGTTGAAGAGGGGACCCCCCATGTCCGCGTTCGAATCGCCTCGCCGCGCGTGGATCCTGTTGCTGGGACTTGGGGTCGTCGCCGGAGCCTCCTGTGGCGGCGGCGGGGGACCCGGGCGGCTGGACATCCAGTACCCGGTGGACCTGGCCCAGCCTGAGGATGTCCCCGCGATGGACCAGGAGACGTCGACCCGGGACCTGGGCACCGACCGGCCCTTCGTCGGGCGACGCTACGAGATCGTGCTGCTCCACGACACCACGATGGCGGAGGTCTTGAAGGTCGGGGGGACGCTCCCGATCCGGGCCAAGGCGATCGACTACCAGCGGAACGGCCCTGCCGAGGGGGTGTACCTCCAGTACGACATCACCGCCATCCGGGACGTGATGGGCAACAACGCCGATGACGGCGATGCCTCCTTCGAGAGCCAGGGGACGACCACCGATGCCAACGGCATGGGAATCAACCTGTTCCGGGCCGGGATGATCCCCGATCGCCTCTACACGGTCACTGTCTCGATGCCCGACGGCGACGCGGAGCCCAAGTCCCTGGACGTGATGGTGGTGGGGGCCCCGGTGGGCTGCCTGGACATCCAGATGGCCTACGACGGCGCGCTGCCGGCCTCGGCGCTCGTGGATCTGGACATCTTCCTGCTGCCGTCGGTGTACGACTGCGACGTGCTGTCTCCGGAACGGGGGGCCCCGGAGGACTCGGCGGTCATTGCGGATCGGACCCTGGCCAACCTCTATGGGACCGCCCGGATCGAGGGGCTCCCGGCCGAGACACGCTACACGGTCTTCGCCCTGGGGCACCGGAAGGGGTCCCCCTGCGTGGTGGCGTCGGCCTGCGTCGAGGGGGTCTACATCTCGCCCCAGATGGCCTCCTCCTGCGACGACCTGAAATTGGAGATGTACCTGGCGGTGCTCTCGCCCACCGGCCGCTATGACTGCATCGACCACTTCGACTTCACGAATCTGGTCAAGCAGTGCGCCGGCGGCGACACGACCATCATCCAGTGCACGACCACGGTGGGGGACCTGGGGAAGACGGTCTGCTGCGTGCTGGCCGAGATGATCAAGTTCTTCCAGACCCCGGGACTGACCATCATCGAGACGATCCAGGAACTGGCCAAGCAGTGGCTGGGCAGCCTGATCGTCGATACCCTGTTCAACCTCTTCAAGGACGCGGTGGCCCGGATCGTGACCGACTGGCTCCTGCACAACTCGCCGGCCTTCATCCAGGACTTCTTCCGGATCGGGGGCGACATGATGGGGGCCATCACGAACCTGGAGATGATGTCGGACCTCCGGGTCTCGAAACTGGGCAACGACTACACGACCCAGGGGGACCAGTACTGGCACGGCCTGGCCCTCTACTGGAAGTTCGGGTGCGACCCGCGGTCCCCCGACTACGAGACCTGCGGGCGCATCGCCCTGGACCTGGAGGCCCTCAACGACCCCCTCTTCCCGACGGACCTGCTGGGGGGCAAGTTCACGGCGGTGGTGGCCGACTTCGACAAGTGGATCGTGAACCAGCACGCCATCAAGTTGAACTACGGGAAACTGGTCCTCTACGTGCTCAACGAGATCATCATCTCGGGCATCACCGGGGGGAAGGCCCACAGCCTCAAGGAGGTCGCCCGCCTCTGGCTCGACTGCAACGGCATCGGCGGGGGGATCTTCGGAGACATCGTGGAGTGGTTCGGCGGGACCCGGCAGGACGTCGTGAACCTGTGCAACACCGCCGTGGACTTCCTGTTCGGATTCGTGGACGCCTTCCTGAACAACCTCAGCATGGACACGGAACTCTCGGTGTCGGGCACGGCGCTCCTGGTCGACATGCCCAACGAGAACCAGGTCTGCGACCTGAAGGCCGACCGCATCACCCAGGGCAAGTACCTGGGCTATGTCCAGGGCGGTGCAACCCAGGCCTCCGTGACCGGGACGTTCGAGTGCGAGCGCAAATGAGACGACCCCATGTTCGGAACCGTCCCCGGGTCGCGTTGCTGCTGGGCGGTGCCCTGGCGGCCCTGTGGGGCTGTGGCCTGACCCAGAACCGCATCGTGCCGCTCCTGGGGGAGGACGATGCGGCGGTTCGTCTGTCGGGGGAGCGGGCCGTCTGGCTGGAGCGGACGGGGGCCACCCGGGCCGTGGAGTCCCTTCGGGAGGCCCTGGTCCGGGGGGACGGTTCCGGGGCCCTGGCCTGGGTGGGTCCCCGAACGCGGGAGCGGCTCCAGGCGGTCCTGGGGGGCCAGCCCGGCGAAGAGCGGCTGCTGACTCCTTCCGGTCGGCGGTCTCTGCCGGCCGAGGTGGCCCGGGGCATCGAGGTGCTGACGGCGGAGGGGCCCTGGAAGGTCCGGGAGGCGGACGCCTGGGACCCGTCCCGGCGACAGGTCCGGGTGCGGGTCTCTTCGTCCCGCGGGGAGGTCCTGCTGTCCGCCCTCTTCTCCGAGGAGGGGGGATGGCGGGTCGAGTGCCTCCCCGAGGAGGCCGGCGCAACCGTCCCGGCCACCGGGACCCTCCCGGGGGATCGGGGCTGAGGGGCCGGGGTTCTCGCCGCCGCGGGGAGGATCGGAGATGCTGGTCAGCCAACTGCAGGAGGTCCGTCGATTCCTCGGGCGTCTGGACCCGGGCCAGGACCTGATTGCAGGGATTCGGACGGTCTGCCGGGAGAACGGCGTGCAGACCGGATGGGTCCAGGCCTGGGGCCTCGTGGGCAATCCGCTGGTCTCCCGGGCCGCTCCCGACGGCAGGACCCTGGCGGCCCCGGAGGTCCGGGAGGGAGTGTTCCTGGTCCCGGTGCTGGCGGGAAGCATTGCCCGGTGCAACGACGACGTGGACCTGCGTCTGGCGGGGACCGGAACCCCGGTGGCCGGAGGGGAACCCTGGTCCGGAGTCCTCCTGGGGGCCGAGGTCGTGCACGTGGAGTTCTGGCTCCTCGCCGGCGATGACGTGGTGCTGTTCCGGGACGAGGACGACCCCACGGGCCTGGGCCCCTTCGTCACGGCGATGCCTGGCAGGCCGGCGCCGGCCACGGCCCTGGCGCACGGGACCCCGGCCAGCCCGGCCACGATCCAGGTTCCGGCCGTTCCCGCCGCCTCGGCTCCCGCCGCGCCTCCTCCGCTGCGGAAGCCGCCCGAGGAGGCCGACGCCTCGGACCTCTACGTGCTCGAGATGGAGGTCGGGGACTACCTCGAGCATCCCCGGTTCGGGAAGTGCCGGATCCTGGCCGCCCACGAGGACGACAAGGTCACCATCCGGCTCGACAACGGGAAGCACGTGGACCTGAGCCTCAGCGTGCTCCGGGTGTTGCCACCGAAGATGCAGGGCAGTCGCAAGGTCTTTCCCGTGGAACTGCGCCGCAGGTCCTGAAGGCCTTCCTCATCCACGGGCCCGGATGCGAGGCGCCGTCGCCAGGCGCGGGGACGCGTCCCTGCGATCGGTCAGGCTCGTCCCCCAGGGGACTTCTTCTGGGCCTCCCGCTTGCGGGCCGCCCATCCCTCCCGGTGGACCTGGGGCGTCCGGGAGAGGGCCAGGGCATCGGGCGGCACGTCCCGGACGATCGTGGACCCGGCGGCCACGTAGGCCCCCCGTCCCACGGTCACCGGGGCCACCAGCTGGGTGTCGGACCCGATGAAGGCCCCGTCCTCGATCACGGTGGGGCGCTTGTGGACTCCGTCATAGTTGCAGGTGATCGTGCCGGCGCCGATGTTGGCTCCCTTTCCCACCGTGCAGTCCCCCAGGTAGGTCAGGTGGTTGGCCTTGGACCCCTCCCCGAGGACGCTCTTCTTCATCTCGACGAAGTTTCCCACGTGGGCGCCCCGGCCCACCAGGGAATCGGGTCGGAGGTGGGAGAAGGGGCCCATCTTCGCCTCGGCATCCACCGTGGAGTCCGTGATCACGCAGTAGGGCTTCACCTCGACGTCATCTCCGATCCGGACTCCGCTGAGGACCGCCCCTCGTCCGATCACGCAGCGGCTTCCGACGGAGGTTCCCCGGTGCATCTCCACGTCGGGCCAGACCTCGGTGTCGGGTCCCACGGTGCAGTCGGGGTCGATCATCACCGTCTCGGGGCGATGGATCGTGACCCCCTGGAGCATCAGGGCCCGGGCATGGCGGAGGTGCAGTGCGGCCTCGACCTGGGCCAGGTCCGCCCGGTCGTTCACCTGGGCCGCCTCGTCGCTTTCCGGGGGCAAGGTCACCGCACCGACCTCGAGTCCCTCCCGCCAGACCGCCTCGACAACATCGGTGAAGTAGAACTCCCGGACCCCCCGGGCCTGTCCCACCCCGTCCAGCAGTCGAAACAGGAGGTCGGTCCGGGCGCCATAGACCCCCATGTTGACCTCCCGGATCCCCTCCTGGCCCGGACCGAGGTCCCGTCTCTCGACGATTCGGGCGATCCGTCCCTCGGGGTCCCGGACCACCCGGCCAAACCCCGCAGGGTCGTTCCGGAAACCGGTCAACAGCGCGAAATGGCCTCCCGAGGCCTCCAGGGCGTCCAGCAGGGAACGGAGGGTTCCGCCCTGGACCAGGGCCAGGTCGCCGTTCACGACCAGGACCCGTGCGAAGCCTTGCACCGCCTCGGCGGCGCATCGGGTGGCATGGGCGGTTCCCAGGGGCTCCTGCTGCCGCGGGAAGACCAGGTCCCGGCCCGGGAAGGCGGTCCGGATGGTGGCCTCCACCTCGTCGGCCCGGTGGCCCACCACCACCGCGACACGGTCGCAACCCGCCTCGAAGGCTGCCTGGATGGGCCAGCAGGCCAGCGGTCGCCCCGCCAGCAGGTGCACGGCCTTGGGTCGCGCCGACCGCATCCGGGTGCTCAGGCCCGCTGCCAGCACGACGGCCGCCGTGGGGATCGCCATGGGGACCTCCCTCGCCGAGACCTGGGAGATCCTACCAGAGGCGATCGGGAAGGGGACTGGTCACCGAAGGCGGCACCTTCTAGAATCGCCTCGACCTCGATCCCGTCCTTCCCAACGGAGAGGAGACTTCGATGAATCCGCTGACCAAAGGGGCCTTGATGCTGCAGTTGGTGCGATGGGCGTTGACCAAGGCCAAGAGGGACATCGACTACCGACCCTCGGGCCTGGGGCCGAAGTTCCGATCGGCCCGGGAGGCGGTCTCCCTGATCCCCGACGGGGCGGTGGTGATGTCCTCGGGGATGGCCTCGAACATGCGTCCCACGATTCTCTACTTCGCCGTCCGGGACGTCTTCGAGGCCACCGGGCATCCCGCCGGGATCACCTGGATCTCCGCCGGGGGCATGGGAGGGCGGGGACGGGTTCCGGGGACCGTCGAGGAGGTGGCCCGACCGGGGCTCTGCACCCGGTTCATCAGCGGGCATCTGGAGACGGCTCGGGCGATGCTGAAGGGGGGCGCCGAGGGGCGCATCGAACTGCACGTGCTGCCCCAGGGACAGGTGATCCTGGCCGCCGAGGCCCAGGGCCGCGGGGAGGCGAGCATCCTCTCCGATGTGGGCGTCGGGACCTTCCTGGACCCCCGGGTCGGCCCCGGGTCGATCCTGACCCCGAACGCCCGGGAGAACCTGGTGGAGGTCGATGGAGACCGCCTGCGCTATCGGCTGCCGCCGATCACGGCCGCCTGCGTGCTGGCCACCGAGGCGGACCCCGAGGGCAACATCTACATGAAGCGGGCCTCCCTCTACACCGAGGTCCGGGAGGCCGTCCGGGCCGCGAAGGCCAACGGCGGCGTGGCGATCGTCGCGGTCACCGACGTCATTCCCAAGGACGAGAAGGCCATCTTCATCCCGGCGGACCAGGTGGATGCCGTCGTGGTGTGCCCCCGGAACGAGCAGACGCTCACGGTGCCCCAGAAGAAGGCCTGGTCGATGTTCCTTCCCGGGTCCCAGGTGGATGTCCACGAGGCGATGGAGAAACTGGACTTCTTCAACCACCTCCTGAAACTGGACCCGGTCCGGGGACCCGTGGAGAACGCGATGGCCCGCTCCGCGGCGGCCTGGTTCGCCCGGATCGGCCATCCGGGGATGAAGGCGATCAACGGCTACGGCCTTCCAGTGGTGGTGGGGCGGTTCGCTGACGTGGGCGGGCTCACCCGGGAGGTCACCTTCCTGATCGAGACCGGGGCCTACGGAGGCGTGCCGGCCCCGGGGCTGTTCTTCGGCACGGCGATCAATCCCCACCACCTGGTCACCTCGGCCGAGATGTTCCGATACTGCCGGGAGAACCTGGACGTCACGGTCCTCGGGATGCTCCAGGTGGACTCCCAGGGCAATGTCAACGTGAGCCGGAAGTCCGAGGACATCCGGGAGTACGTGGGGCCCGGGGGATTCATCGACCTGGTGACCAGCGCGAAGAACATCCTCTTCGTGGGGGCCTTCCAGGCCCGGAGCCGGATGGTCGTCGAGGGGGACCGGATCCGAGTGGCCCAGCCTGGGATCCCGAAGTTCGTCGAGCGGGTGGACGAGGTGACCTTCTACGGGCCGGCAGCCATCGCCGCCGGGAAGAAGGTCCTCTACGTGACACCCGTGGGGACCTTCCAGTTGACCCCCGAGGGGCTCATGCTGATCGAGGTGATGCCGGGGATCGACGTCCAACGGGACATCCTGGCGGGTTCCCGGGCGAAGATCCTGCTGCCGGCGTCGGGGGAGGTTCCGGTGGCGCCTGCGGCCTGCGTGACCGGCCAGGGCTACCGGCTGGCCTTCGGGAAGGGAGTCGTCTGACGTCGCGGGGAGCGGGGAGGGATGCGGTGATCATTGCCACCTGGAACGTCAACTCCATCAAGGCCCGGCTGGACCGGGTGATCGCCTGGCTTGGGGCCCGGAATCCCGATGCCCTGTGCCTCCAGGAACTCAAGACCGCCCGGGAGGCCTTCCCGTTCCAGGAACTCCAGGAGGCCGGATGGAACGTCGCCGGGGCCTTCCAGCCCACCTACAACGGCGTCGCGGTCCTCTCCCGCCATCCCCTGGAGGAGGTGGCCGTCGGGATGGACGACGACGACCCCCAGGCCCGCCTGGTGGCGACCACGGTCCGGGGCGTCCGGGTGGTGTCGGTCTATGTGCCGAACGGGCAGGAGGTCGGCAGCGAGAAGTATGCCTACAAACTCCGCTGGCTGGAGCGGTTCCGGGGCTGGCTCGAGCAGGAACGGGCCCGCCATCCGAGGCTGGTGGTCTGCGGCGACTTCAACATCGTGCCCCGGGACGGGGATGCCCACGACCCCAGGGTGTGGCAGGGGACCGTGCTGCTGAATCCCGAGGTCCGGCGACACCTGTCTTCCTTGATGGACCTGGGATTGCGGGACGTCGTCGCGGAACGGCACCCCGAGGGGGGGCCCTTCTCCTGGTGGGACTACCGGGCGGCCTCCTTTCCCCGGAACCTGGGCCTGCGGATCGACCTGCTCCTGACGACCCCCGACCTGGCGGATCGGTGCGTCGAGGTGTTCACGGACCGGGACCAGCGCAAGGGGGATCGCCCCAGCGACCATGTCCCGGTCGGGGCCCGTTTCGAGGTCTGAACCGGGAGGGATCACGATGGCAGGGGATATTCTGGAAGGGAGGCCGGCGCCTGATTTCACGTTGGCGGCGGTTCCCGAGGGGACGGTGACGCTGTCATCCTTCCGGGGGCGACCGGTGGTGATCTACTTCTACCCGAAGGACGACACCCCCGGATGCACCCGGGAGGCCTGCGCGTTCCGGGACGCCCGGGACCGGCTGCGGGAGGCCGGAGCGGTCGTGCTGGGCATCAGCCGGGACTCGGTGGCCAGCCACGCCCGCTTCCATCGGAAGTACGACCTGAACTTCCCACTCCTGGCCGACGCCGACGGGAAGGTCACCGAGGCCTATGGCGTCTGGAGGGAGAAGCGACGCTGCGGTCGGACCTCCTTCGGCATCGAGCGATCGACCTTCCTGATCGACGGGGAGGGGGTCATCCGGAAGGCCTGGAGGGGCGTGAAGGTGGACGGTCACGACCAGGAGGTGCTGGAGGCTCTCCAGGCCCTGTGAGGCCGGTCACTGGACCTCCCGGAACCGGGACCAGGGGGCACCGCAGACCGGGCACTTGTCGATCTCGCCACCGGTGTGGGTGTAGCCGCAGACCAGGCACGTGAAGACCCGGAACTCGCCGATGTCCTTCTGGTTCTGGACTGCGTCGAGGGCCTGCTGGAACAAGGAGACGTGGACCTTCTCGGCCTCCAGGGCCCCCTTGAAGGCGTACTGGGCCGAGATCTCCTGGTCCTGGACCGCCTGTTCCAGCATGGGCGGGTACATCTCCTGGACCTCGTAGGTCTCGCCTTCCAGGGCGGCCTGGAGGTTCTGGCGGGTGTCCAGCACCATGCCCAGGGCCCGCCAGTGGCGCATCGCGTGGATCGTCTCTGCATCCGCCGCGGCCCGGAACAACTTCGCGACGTTCGGGAAGCCCTCGGCCGCGGCCTTCTCGGCCCAGGCGAGGTACTTGCGGTTGGCCTGGCTCTCTCCCGCGAAGGCGGTCTTCAGGTTGTCGGTGGTCCTGCTCATCGGTCCTCCTGCCGGACAATGGAAGGACCCCCTTGTAGCCCGGGCCCCCCCCTCTGTCAATGACGCCCGAGGGATCGCCGGGCGTCGGGTGGCGCGGAGGGATTTCCCCTCGACGGCCTGGCGGGGGTTGTGCTAGGTTACGACCGCTGCGGCCGAGGGTGCCGCCTGGGAGGGTGAAATGGTCACGCTGCGTACCTACGTCTTCCTGGACAGTCTGCAGCCCCAACTGGCCTCCTTCATCGGGAAGACGGCCCGGGGCTTTCTGCCGATCCCCGAGCAGGCATCCCTGTTCGTCGAGGTGGCGCCGGGGATCGTGATCAACCGGATCACCGACGTGGCCCTGAAGGCCACCACGGTGGTGCCGGCGGTCCAGGTCGTGGAGCGGGCCTACGGACTGCTGGAGGTCCACGACGACGACAAGGGCGAGGTCCTGAAGGCCGGCGAGGCGATCCTGCGGTCGCTGGACCTCAAGGAAGAGGGCCGGATGAAGCCCAGACTGCTGTCGAACCAGATCATCCGGTCCATCGAGCCCTATCAGGCGCAGTTGATCAACCGGAACAGCCAGGGGATGATGATCCTGCCGGGACAGAGCCTCTTCATCCTGGAGACGGAGCCGGCGGGATATGTCGCCTACGCGGCCAACGAGGCCGAGAAGGCGGCCCGGATCTTCCTCGTCCAGTGTCAGCCGTACGGGGCCTTCGGGCGGTTGTGGCTGGCCGGGAGCGAGTCGGAGATCGACTCGGCGGCGGAGGCCGCCGTGGGGGTGTTGAACGCGCTGACCGGAGTGTAGGGTCGGCGGGGTGTTTGGGCGTCACAAGGAGAAGGAAGATGGCCGATGCGCTGGGCATGATCGAGACGAAGGGGTTCGTGGCGATGGTGGAGGCGGCCGACGCGATGGTGAAGGCGGCCAAGGTCGAACTGGTGGGCTACGAGAAGATCGGGGGCGGCTATGTCACGGCCATCGTCCGAGGGGACGTCGCCGCGGTGAAGGCGGCCACCGAGGCCGGCGCCCGGCAGGCCGAGCGGGTCGGGGAACTGGTGAGCGTTCACGTGATCCCGCGGCCCCACGTGAACATCGACGAGGCCCTGCCTCTGGGACGGCAGCCGAAGGGCAAGTGACCCTGCCTGACGGCCGGTCGCGCGGGTTTCGGGGGAGCGGCCCTTGCCGCCGGCGGGCCGGGCCTTCGTGTCCGCCGGGGCGGTCCGAGGAAGCGACCTTTCTGGAGGGGCGGCCATGCAGATGGGACTGGTGGTGGGGACCGTCGTCTCCACGCGGAAGGAGGAGGAACTGCGAGGTCTCCGCTTCCTGGTGGTGCGGGAGATGGACCCCGAGATGCGTCCCTCGGGGAAGATGGTCGTGGCAGCCGACGCCTGCGGGGCCGGGGAGGGGGAGGTGGTCCTCTATGCCTCCGGGTCCTCGGCGCGCCAGACGGCCATGACCAGGGACCGGCCCGTCGACGCGGTGATCATGGCCATCGTGGACGAGGTGGAGATCGGCGGGGATCGGCGCTACGTGAAGGGTTGACGCCGGATGCCCCGGAGGGAGCCTCGATTCGCGGGGGCGCCGGGGCATGGTCGGGGAGGAGGTCCCCATGGCAGTGGACGAGACCAAGGTCGCCGCCATCGTCGAGGCGGTCCTGCAGCGGCTGCGGGAGGAGGGCGGCGGTCGCGTCGGGGCGCCGGCGGTGATCTCCCGGCGGGCCGAGACGGGCAGCCTGGGCATCCATGCCGACATCGACTCGGCCGTGAAGGCCGCCTGGGAGGCCCATCAGCGCCTGGTGGCGATGCCCCTGGAGGTCCGGGACAAGGCGATCCAGGCCATGCGGGACCTGACGGTCGGCCGGGCCCCGGAACTGGCTCGAATGGCCGTCGAGGAGACGGGGCTCGGGCGGGTCGAGGACAAGATTCAGAAGAACCATCTGGCGGCCCTCAAGACCCCGGGGACCGAGATCCTGGTCCCCCGGGCCTTCACCGGGGATCGGGGCCTCACGCTGGCCGAGCGGGCCCCCTACGGCGTCATCTGCAGCATCACGCCCTGCACCAATGCCACCGAGACGATCATCAACAACGCCATCGGGATGGTCGCCGGGGGCAACGGTGTCGTGATCAACGGACACCCCTCGGCGAAGGGCACCATCGCGACCTTCATCCGGTGGCTCAACGAGGCCATTGTCCAGGCCGGCGGACCCGACAACCTGATCTGCACGATTCCCGAGCCGACGATCGAGTCGGCCAACACCGTGATGCGTCATCCCGGCACGGCGCTCGTGGTGGTCACCGGGGGCCCGGCGGTGGTGAAGGCGGCCATGAGCACCGGCAAGAAGTGCATCGCCGCGGGGCCGGGAAATCCTCCGGCACTGGTGGACGAGACGGCGAAACTGGACCAGGCCGCCCGGGACCTCATCGCGGGGGCCTCGCTGGACAACAACATCGTCTGCATCGTCGAGAAGGAGATCCTGGCCGTCGAGGCCATCGCCGACCGCCTCAAGCAGGAACTCGTCCGGGCCGGGGCCTACCTGGTCCGGGACTCGCAGGTGGGGCGCCTGACCCAGGTCCTGGTGGACGGGGACCACCCGAACAAGCGCTTTGTCGGCAAGAATCCCAGTGTGATCCTGCGCGAGATCGGGATCCAGGTCCCCGACGAGGTTCGCCTGGCCTTCTTCGAGGCCGACGAGTCCCATCCTCTGGTGCAGATCGAGCAGTTGCTGCCCGTGCTCCCCTTCGTGCGGGTCAAGAACGTCGAGGAGGGAATCGCGGCGGCCCTGCGCATCGAGCACGGCTATCGGCACACCGCGGTGATGCACAGCCTGAACGTGGAGCGCCTGCATCGCTACGCCCGGGCGGCGAACACCAGCATCTTCGTGAAGAACGCGCCGTCCTTCGCGGGCCTGGGTCTCCAGGGCGAGGGCTACACCTCGTGGACCATCGCGAGTCCCACGGGGGAGGGGTTGACCACGGCGCTGAACTTCACCCGGGAGCGGCGCTGCGTGCTGAAGGACTATTTCCGGATCGTCTAGGAGGCCTCCTTGCCGCTGCAGACGCCCCGGTTCCCGGCTCCCACCCTGACCCCGCTGCCGGAGTGCCTGGGGGGACTGGAGGTGCAGTCGATCCCCCGGGGGCTCGTGGCCGTGGACGCCCTGGTGAAGAAGGCGGCGTCGCGGGTCGTGATGGCCCGTCCGGTCTCCCCGGGCAGGATGTTGATCCTGATCGACGGGTCGGTGGCCGAGGTGGAGGAGAGCCTGGAGGAGGCCTGGCGGGTGGCCGGAGACCTGGGCGTGGATCGCCTGTTCCTGCCCTACGCCCACGCCCTGCTGGAACCGGCCGTCTTCGGCACGCTGCCGTCGATGCCGGACGGGTCCATGGGGCTCGTGGAGACCGACACGGCCTGTGCCGGGATCCGGGCCTGTGACGCAGCGATGAAGGCTGCGGAGGTGGTCCCGGTGGCGCTGCACCTCTCGGTCGGCATCGGGGGAAAGTGCTGGTATGCCCTCGGCGGCGACCTCCACGAGGTCCAGGCCGCGGTCGCCGCCTCTCGGGAGGCGGCGGGGGAGGCCCACCTGCTCTCCACCGAGGTCATTCCGAATCCCCATCCCGAGTTCCTGCAGGCCCTGGGCCTGTAGGGGGCTCCGCGTCCTGGAACAGCAGCAGGTCCCCGAGGAACCGGAGGTCCGGCTCCTGGGCCGGGTCCAGGCCCCCCAGGACCTCCTCGACCCGGTCCAGGGATCGCCCGATCATCCGCCGGACCGCCTGCTCCGGGTCCCCCGGGTCCTGGGGTGCGGCCTGAGCCGGATGACGCAGGGAGGGCCGGATCCGGGACCCCTCGAAGGCCGCCAGTCGGAGTCTCCGGACATCCTCCCGGGAGAGGGGCCGGAGGGAGGTCTCGCCCGTCAGGACCCCCCAGGCCCAGGCCGTGGCCAGCACCGAGGCGATGGACCCGGACCGGAGGTCCGGTGCGGGTCCCGTGGGGTCGTATCCCAGGGCCTCGATGGCAAAGCGGGTCACCGCATCGGCCTCCCGGGCCATCCGGCAGGCCTCCTGGACCTCCGAGAGGCGATCCGGGTCCCGGGGCTCGTGGGGCGGCAAGGGGGAGGCGACCCGGGGAGGGAATCCCGCCAGGGCCTCCACCTGGGCGGCGACGACGTCCTCCAGCAGCCGGACTCGGGAGAGGCCTCCCAGCCGGCCCACCACCTGCCGTGCCAGGACCTGCCCCGGGCGGATGGCCTCGATTCCCGCCCGGAAGAGGTCCGTGGGGTGGATGCGCCTCGCCAGCAGGTCCGGGGAGATGCCGCCGGAGCCTCCCAGGACCTCGGCGCCGATGGACATCCATCGGAGGACGTGTGCCGCGGCGCGGGCCCGGGCCTCGGGTCGGGACCAGTCCTCCTCCAGGGCACCCAGGGCGCGGTTCACCAGGAAGGTCGTCTGGGACACGAACCACGCCAGGCGTCGGGGGTCCTCCATCCTGGACAGGAGGCGGCCCAGGGGTCCCGAGGGCACCTCCGGCGACCACACGAGACCCAGGGCGCGATCCTCGTCGTCGGAGGAGGGGAGGGACTCGGGGACCTCGGTCTGCAGGCGTGCGACCCACGTGTTCCGGTCGAGGGGCTCGTAGAGCGAGAAGCGGTCCTCCAGGGCCGGGAATCCCCAGT